>WBZS01000040.1_pt1 | contig 273225 bp, 234 predicted proteins | sample 5204201 | NCBI WGS metagenome assembly WBZS01 (sample SAMN12344357, study PRJNA552823) | activated sludge metagenome | biome: Activated sludge suspended growth; feature: Nitrification reactor; material: Wastewater; isolation source: activated sludge from nitrification reactor of wastewater... | reverse complement strand
TTAACTCCAGGGACATTGCCTTAGATTTATTGTCTCTTTCAATTGTATATACCAATATCCAGGGTATTCCTCCTCTTGTACTCAAGCTTTGGCCGCTGTTATGCCGCAGTAACCTGTCGCTTACATCTTTTGAAATACCTACATAGTATTTTTTCCATTTTTTACTATAAAGGAAATACACATAACAAGCCATCAAGTGAAGTTTATCTTGTACAAAAAAGCCCTTCGATTAAAATCGAAGGGCCTGGGTAATGTGTCGGGATGGCAAGATTCGAACTTGCGACCTCCTGGTCCCAAACCAGGCGCGATAACCGGGCTACGCTACATCCCGAACGATAAAAACTCTGAAATAAAAACCCGGTGTTTTTATTCCATTAAGTTGATTTTTGATTCGTTTTTTAAAAAACTTTTGCGGAGAGGGAGGGATTCGATACGCCTGCGGCGCAACAGATTTACTCCTTCTCACTTTAAGAACTTTTGCGGAGAGGGAGGGATTCGATACGCCTGCGGCGCAACAGATTTACTCCTTCTCACTTTAAGAACTTTTGCAGAGAGGGAGGGATTCGATACGCCTGCGGCGCAACAGATTTACTCCTTCTCACTTTAAGAACTTTTGCGGAGAGGGAGGGATTCGAACCCTCGGTACAGGTTTAAGCCCGTACAACGGTTTAGCAAACCGGCCCTTTCGGCCACTCAGGCACCTCTCCTATTGCTTTCCTTTTTTGGGGGCTGCAAAAATACAATTCCCTGCTATACTGCCCAAATCAATTTACAGGTATTTCCATAAAAAAGCCGGAATTTAAACCCCGGCTAATCAAATAAAAATATAGTTTAATTACATGGCAGCCAACTGTACTTTCTGCTGTAATTCCAATACACTCTCTTTAAACAACGTATCGGTATCCATCAGGTCTTTTACGGTTTGGCAACTGTGTATTACAGTGGTATGATCCCTTCCACCAAAATGTTCTCCAATGGTTTTTAATGAATTTTTGGTAAACGCTTTGGATAAAAACATCGTAATTTGACGGGCCTGTACAATTTCCCTTTTACGGGTCTTTTGCAATAATTTATCGTAGGGTACGCCAAAGTATTCACATACCATTTTTTGAATAGCATCAATAGTAATTTCCTTACTGGACGACTTCATAAAATTGCGTAATACTTTTTTTGCCAATTCGAGGTCAATTTCCCTTTTATTAAGCGAAGATTGTGCCAATAAAGAAATTAATGCGCCTTCCAACTCCCTTACATTACTATTTATATTATACGCAATATACTTTACCACTTCCTTGGGCATTTCAAAGCCATCCTGCTTCATTTTGGTTTCCAGGATTTCAATTTTAGTTTCATAATCCGGGTTTTGGAGATCGGCACTCAACCCCCAGCGAAAACGGCTTAACAAACGCTCCTGTACCCCTTCCAGGTCTTTGGGTGATTTGTCACTGGTTAATACCAGTTGTTTACCGCTTTGGTGCAGGTGATTGAAAATAGAGAAAAAAGCATCCTGTGATTTTTCGGCACGGTTAAAAAACTGGATATCGTCTATAATTAAGATATCAATTAACTGGTAAAAATGAATAAAATCATTAATGGCATTATTCTTACTATGATCTATAAACTGGTTGATGAATTTTTCTGAACTTACATACAAAACCACTTTATTGGGGTGCATCCTTTTAATTTCATTGCCAATAGCCTGGGCAAGGTGGGTTTTGCCCAGCCCCACTCCACCATATACCACTAAAGGATTAAAAGATGTTGCCCCGGGTTTTTCAGCTACTGTCTTTCCAGCCCTTCGGGCAACCCTGTTACAATCTCCCTCAATAAAAGAATCAAAAATATAGGCGTTATTAAGTTGCGAATCAATTTGCACCTTTTTTAACCCGGGTATTACAAATGGGTTAGTTACTTTATGGTTATTAATTGCCAAAGGAAAATCCATTTCATTATTAGGATAAGGCCTGTAGCCATGACCCGGCACATCCATGGTGAGCGGTTTATTTTTGCTGTTTCCACTATCTACCATTATCCGGTATTCCAGTCTTGCCTCTTTACCCAACTCCCTTTTTAATGTTTTTGCTAAAAGAGAAACATAATGTTCTTCAAGGTATTCATAAAAAAACTGGCTGGGTACCTGTATGGTTAAAACTTTTTCTTTTAACGCTACAGGTTTAATGGGTTCAAACCATGTTTTAAAATGTTGCCACTCTACAATATCTTTTATTATCTCCAAGCAATTAGACCAAACTTTTTCAAACGCTTTCTCCATTACAATTACTGTAATTTATATATTGAGTTATTATTTTTTTCCTGGTGGCTCCCAACCGAAAAAAGTACAGATGCTGGATTTAATTTCGGCAGGACAGCGAATATCAAAATAAATTGTTGAAAAAAAAATTTTAATTTCCTTTGATTTTTCCCTTGAAATCCCAAGTTGGCCTAAAATACAAAATTATCCTGACAGCTCATTCTAATACAACTCAATACACTCAAGCATTTTACAGCTTTTAACCGCCCCATTTCAGGGCTTAAAAAAAAATATTCTTTTTCTCCAAAAAATTATCTTTACCCCGGTTTTTACGGTTCCGGCAAAATAGTTCACTTTATAGTTTTCCACATGGATTTTTTTAAAAAAATTTAATTATTTATTTTATAAAATTGCCGCTTTAAGAAGCGCATTGTGTAACTTTGGTCACTTGGATCTACGATTTCTTTGCCCCATTAAATGATAAATTTTAAACAGCAATTTTTTACTTAATTCTTTTATTATGAGTTATGAATTAACCGGGAAACTGGTAGCCAAATTTGATACGGTACAAAAAACAGAAACTTTTAAAACACGGGAATTTGCCGTGGAAAAAACTGATGAATTTAATGGACGTACGGCTGTAAACTATATTAAATTTCAATGCATACAAGATAGAACGGCAATCATTGACAAAATAAATATTGGAGACCAGATAAAAGTGTATTTCAATATTAAAGGCTCTAAGTGGGACAGAGACGGTAAAACCAATTATATTACCAACCTGGATGCATGGCGTGTGGAACAAATTTTGCAAACCGGTGCTAAAGCACAAACCGATACCGAATATGTGGAGCCATTGGATACGTTTTCATCCACAAACCAGGATGCAGTAGATGACCTTCCTTTTTAACAGGGAACGTCAACCGTTAAAGAGTCTTTATTTTTTTTACGAATTTTAGAATAACAATCTAACCTCGTAGCAGGGTCAATTTTTTGCTTTCTTAAGTCAAAAATTGTTTCGGCAACGGGTTGTAACCTACAACCAATGCAACGAAATATTTCCTTTAAACTTTTACCCTCAGAAGCGGCAAATGACCAATTGATCAAAAAAGCGGTTATAGATGCCCTGTCGGTTTCCCCAACTTCCTTAAGCGGGTACAAAATTCAAAAAAAATCTATAGATGCCCGTGGACAAAAAGTTGTAATTCACTTTACGGTTACCGCTTATATCAATGAGCCTCCGCAAACGCATGACTTTTTTTCCCCTCAATTTAAAGCCCCGGATACACATGGTAAAAAGGTAATTATTGTTGGCGCCGGCCCGGCCGGGTTATTTGCCGCCCTAAAATTATTGGAGGCCGGCATTAAACCCATTATTATAGAACGGGGAAAAGATGTACGCAGCCGCAGAAGAGACCTTGCAACTTTGAATAAAGAAGGAATTTTAAATACAGAAAGTAATTATTGTTTTGGCGAAGGAGGTGCCGGCACCTACAGCGATGGGAAATTATATACCCGCAGCAGTAAAAGGGGAGATATTCAACGAATATTAAAGCTATTTGTACATTTTGGCGCTCCTGACCCTATTTTATATGAAGCACATCCGCATATTGGCACCAACAAACTTCCGGGAATTATTACCGCAATGCGGGAATGTATTATCAATAACGGCGGAGAGATCCATTTTGAGAAAAAACTAATTGATTTTTGTGTTTCGGGAAACCGTATTACCGGCATTCATACTGCAGACGGCGATACACTTACCGGCAATGCAATTATTTTAGCCACAGGACACTCTGCCAGGGATATTTTCAGTTTACTACAGCAAAAAAACTGGCATATTGAAGCCAAGCCTTTTGCCCTTGGGGTGCGCATTGAACATCCACAGGCGTTAATTGATGGTATTCAATACCATTGTGCAGTGAGAGATAAATACCTGCCACCGGCCTCCTATTCACTTGTTCAGCAGGTAAATAACTATGGAGTTTTTTCTTTTTGCATGTGCCCGGGCGGCATTATTGCCCCGGCTTCCACATCTCCCAACGAGTTGGTGGTAAACGGATGGAGCCCATCTAAGCGAAATAATCCTTTTGCAAATAGTGGAATGGTAGCAGAAGTAAAGGATGAAGCCCTGGCGAAAAACCCGTTATTTAAAAATGCCGTAAATAAAAATGATCCATTACGTTTTATGCACTTTCAGCAAATGGTGGAAAAAGACAGTTTTACTGCCGGGGGAGGAAAATTTGTTGCTCCGGCACAAAGAATGCCTGATTTTATTAAAAAGAAAATTTCTTCAACTCTTCCCGTTAACTCCTATTTAACGGGCGTTAAAAGTGCAGCCGTGCATGAAATTCTTCCTTCATTTTTATCCCAGGCGCTTAATGGCGCTTTGCAAATATTTGGAAAAAAAATGAAAGGCTATTTAACCAACGAAGCCCTCTTAGTGGCTACCGAAAGCCGTACCAGCAGCCCGGTACGTATTCCAAGAAATGCCGGTACCTTACAGCATCCGCAAATCAGCAATCTATTTCCCTGTGGCGAAGGAGCCGGGTATGCCGGTGGTATTGTAAGTGCGGCAATGGATGGTGAACGTGTAGCCAATGCTGTGATCAATAGCCTATAACCGCTTTAAGGGATTTTTATTGATGTTGCTTATAAATAAATTATTCACAAAAAAGATTGACTTATCCACAATTTTGATAACTTTGAAAACTCCCCACCTATCTAAACTTTTCGGCCAGGTTCATTTTTTTACTTTAATTAATTTGTATGAAGAAATTTTACAAGCTCCTTGTTTTGTGTTTTTTATTGACTTCATTTAAAACGATTGCGCAAAACAATTGTTCCATTAGCGTTCCCATTACTGCCATCCCATATAATAGTGGCCCGTTAACCACCTGCGGAACGGTAAATGATTACCCGGAAGGTAGTTATTTTGAACCTTTTTATGGAGACGGGGAAGATTATGTGTTTAGCATGTTTGTGAGCAATGCACCGGTTAGTTACCAAATGACATTAGGCGGTTCTGCCGAATGGAAAATTCTATCCGTACACTCTGCTTGTCCTCCTACATCTGCCAATGCTTTAGGCGGCATTATAACTAATGAAAGTGGCTACGGGCAAACGGTAATAAATTTTCCTTCCAACGGACTCTATTTTATTTTTGTGGATACCTGGCCTCCGCCTGATTGTGGAGCATTTACCTTAAATATTACCAATCCTCCACCACCCCCCGCAAATGACGATTGTGCAAATGCTCAAACGGTTACCTGCGCTACCAATTATACCGGAACTACATTAATGGCAGCAAATGATGTATTACCATCGGGTGTTTTAGATTGTGGTGTGGATTTAACAACCGGCATTTATCATGGAGTATGGTTTAAATATACACCTACCGTAAGTGGGCAATCTACATTTTCTGCATGTGGCTCCACTTTCGATACCTACATAAGGGTATATTCCGGCGCCGATTGTGCCTCCATTAACCAGTGTGAAGCATCTGATGATGATGGTTGCGGAACTTTTTCCGGACCCTCTTCCATTGACGTAAATGTTACAGCCGGTACAACCTATTATATTTTACTTGGAGGATACGGAGCTTCCAGTGCAGGTAGTTATAGCTTTAATATTTCCTGTCCAACGGCTTGTATTCGTCCATCCAATGTATTTGCTCAAAATCCTACATCAAACACAGTTGATGTAAGTTGGGATGGCACAGGAAATTTTGTTTTAGAATATGGTCCTCCGGGATTCACTCCGGGCACAGGTTCTGCAGCAGGCGTTGGCGGCACGGTAATTAACCCGGCCACCTCGGTACAAACAATTACCGGCCTTGCAACCAGCACCAGTTACGATGTATATATTCGTCAGGATTGCAGCGGAACCGGCAATGGCTTTAGTTTAAATACCGATGTCGTTAGTTTTACTACACTTGGTCCTCCACCTTCAAACGACAACTGTGCCGGTGCAACCGTAGTTACATGCGGAACTTTATATACAGGTAGTACGGTTAATGCTACAAATGATGTATTACCGGCAGTAAGCTGCGGTGGCATTGATAATACAGCAAACGGATTTTATAAAGGCGTATGGTTCAGGTACACTCCCACAAGCAGTGGAGAAGTCTTAATCTCTTCCTGCGGCCAATCAAATTACGACAGCTACCTAAGAGTTTATACAGGAACCGGATGTGGAGCCATTACGGCCTGTGTGGGTTATGATAATAGTGGCTGTGGCTTGATGTTTGGCCCTGCCGCAATGATTCTTAACGTTACTGCAGGTACAACCTATTATATTCTTTTGGGTGGGTACGATAATTCTATATTCAGCTATGGAAATTATTCGTTACAAATTACCTGCCCAAGCAGCTGTAATATTCCTACAAGTATTGCCGCTTCATCTGTTACCGCCAATACGGCAAATATTTCCTGGAGCGGAAGCGGAAGTTTTATTTTGGAATATGGCCTTGCAGGTTTTACTCCCGGAACAGGCGCATCTGCAGGAGTGGGTGGTACAGTTATAAACCCGGCAACTTCGCCACAGGCAATAACCGGCTTAACAGCTTCTACCATTTACTCCGTATATGTAAGAAAAAATTGTACGGCTACCGGAAATGGCTATAGTGCAAATTCATTGGTGTATAATTTCCAAACCCTGGCCAATGCACCTGCAAATGATAATTGTACCGGGGCTATTACAATTGGCCCAACAGCAATCAGTACAACCAATGTAGGTGGCACTCAAAGTATGCCTGCCGTAAATTGTGCAGGCTTTACTTCGCCAAATGCCAATGATGTATGGTACCAATTTACAACCCTGGCCAATGGCGGGGCTTCTATTATTGTTCAAAACACTACCTTCCCGGGGTTGGATATTGTGGTACAGGCCTTTTCAGGTAGTTGTGGTGCTTTAACTCCTATTGATTGTGCCGACGCTACTACCCAGGGCGACGATGAAGTACTCAACCTTACCGGGCTCCAGGCCGGGCAAACCTACTTTGTAAGGGTTTACGGTTATAATAGTAGTGAAGCTCCTTTTACCATCAGTGTTTCGGGTGCAGCATTACCTATAACCATCCAGTATTTAAAAGGTGCAAAACTTTCTAAAACGGCAAACCTGATTAATTGGAAAATTAACTGCACAAGCGGAGAAGCCAACATGACTTTGGAACACAGTACAGATGGCCGTAGGTTTATTCCCATTTATACCATTACCGCAGATTATATCCGTTGCCAGCAACCCTTTGAATTTACAGATCATAACCCGGTTGCAGGTATCAATTATTACCGGCTAAAAACCACCGATGTTGATGGAGATAGAAACTATAGCAACATCATCACAATTTTAAATAACGATAAGTCCTATGCGTTGGCAAGAATTGCTCCCAACCCGGTTGAGTCCAATGCAACCCTGGAAATGGTAAGTACTGTAAAAACGAAATTGATGATTAAAATAACTGATGTTGCCGGCAAAATAGTGCTAACCCAATCAGAAACCCTAAATGCCGGATCCAATAGTGTACTGCTTAAACTTTCTCATTTAGCTGCAGGCACCTATTTTATTAATACCCTTAATGAAGATGGAACCCAACAAACGTTACGCTTTATAAAACAATAAATGAACGTTTTAAATAAATTAAGCCGGCTCAATTGAGCCGGCTTTTTATTATGCTGGTAATTTTAATCTTTATAATCCCTGATAAACTTTGCCAATTCCTCTTTGCTACTGCTATAAGTAAACCCATCATATAACAAAAAATAATTGTTTCGATCGGTAGTATATGGATAGGCGTATTTAGCCAGTGCCAATTTATTATCTTCATAAGAAAATAATTCAAGCAATTGTTTTACCTGGCTGGTGCTAACCCAATTTGAACCAATTGCCTGTTTAGCCATAGTGAGCTTACTGTTATCAAATGATTCGTTTTGTAATGTAGTTTTGAGTTGTTCAAAAACCTGCTGATCCATTTGGCGGTTATTGTTGCTCCAGTTATCATTATGATTATTGGGTTGTTGATCGTCATAGTAATTATTATCCCAAATTGCTTCGTCCATAAACACTCTTCCAAAACGGTTTACCATTAAATCAAGCTGGTAGCCCTTTGAAAGGTTCACGGATTTTTGAAAAATTAATTGATAGCGGTTGTAAAAATTCAGCCTTCCATTGTTGCGTCTTTTATCCTCTTTATAAATTTTAATGGAATGATAGCCCGGATAAAGGTTGTTAATAACAATATCATCATTTCTGCCAACCATATTATATACCTTGCCGTCCACCTGAATTTTGATATTCTCAAAGCTCCCGTTGGTAACTGAGAGGATGCTGCGGCCGTATCTTCCCTGGGCAAAAAGCGATGAAAAACCGGCCAAAAACATTAAAAGTGTAAAAAATCGTTTCATTGTTGTAGATTTTAGGCTTAAAAAATACTAGTTTCCTTTATTGGACAGGTTATTGTTTTAATTGTTAACTTAACATTCATTAAAAAAAAGTTAAACACAAATTCCGGATTCAAAGTTATGTAATCTGCATATTTTGTCATCTATTCATCATAATACAATTGATTAAATTTCCCTCTTAATCCTGAAAAGTTGAGAGCAATAAATAAGTATATGAAAAAAACTTTAAGACGGTTACTGGTTTTAAGCAGCCTTTTTTTTACAACAAATCTTATGGCACAAACAAATAATTATACTGCAGAATGGAAAAAAATTGAACAATTTATCCAAAATGGCCTGCCCAAAAGCGCTTTGGAAGAAATAAATAAAATTATGAAACTGGCCATTGCCCATAAAAACCAGCCCCAGCAGGTAAAAGCGGCCATGTATCAATTACTTTACAGGAGATTAGTTGAAGAAGATGCTTTTGAAAAAAACATTTACTATCTCGATACGCTGATTAGCAACACAGCCCCTCCGGCAAAAAATATTTTACAAAGCATCCAGGCCGAATTTTACTGGGGCTATAAACAGGCAAACCGCTATAAACTCTACAACCGCACTGCTTTAGAAGGAGAAAACAGTAAAGATATTTCTACCTGGAGCCTCCAAAAGCTTAATCAAAAAACGGCTGATTTATACCAGGCCTCATTACATCCGGAAGACCTGCTTAAAACCACCAACTTAAATAATTTTGAAGCCATACTCCAAAAAGGCATTAATAGCCGGCAACTTCGTCCCACGTTATATGATTTACTGGCACACCGGGCGCTGGATTATTTTATGGACAGTGAAAATGATGTAACCAACCCTTCTTATAAATTCATCATTAATGATGAAAAGGCCTTTGCACCAGCCGCCCAATTTGCAAAGGTTCGTTTCGCTTCCAAAGACAGCACATCCCTGCACCTGCAAGCGCTGCATATTTTACAAAGTTTATTCAAATTTCATATTGCCGATAATAATACCGATGCACTTCTTGACGTAAATTTAAAAAGATTGGGTTTTGTAAATGAACATGGAATTTTCAATAATAAAACGGCCTTGTATGAAGAAACTCTAAAAGAAATAGAAAAAAGTTATCCAACCAATCCCGTTACTGCTCAGGCTCTATATTTGCGGGCAAGCATGCATATGCTAAAGGGCAATCAATATCAGCCGCTCACCGACACCGCAAATCAATTTGAAATAAAAAAAGCGTTGGAATTATGTGAAGTGGCCATAGCAAATTACCCCAACTCCGAAGGCGCAATAAATTGCAGCAACCTGGTAACCCAAATCAAAACCGGTTCATTAGAACTCCAAACCGAAAAAGTGAATGTGCCGCATACCCCATTTAGGATATGGGTGCAATATAAAAATATAGAAACAGTATATTTCCGTGCCCTTAAAACCACCCGGCAGGAACTTAAGAAACTAAGAAATTACAACGACTATCAAAAACAATGGGCAGAGCTTGCAACCAAAAAGGCAGAAAAAGAATGGAACATAAATCTGCCCCAAACTTTCGATTATCAAAAACATAGCGTAGAAATTAAAGCAGAAGCCTTACCGGAAGGCACTTATATTATTTTAGCATCGGCAAACCCCGGCTTTAGTTTGGCCAATAATTTAATGGCAAAGCAAATTGTGTACGTCTCTAATATCAGCTATATCTCAACCAATAAATCTCAACTGTACGTACTCAACAGGAGCACAGGCTTGCCTTTAGTGAACGCTACGGTGCAAGAGTGGCAGCTAGACTACAATTATAACAGCCGCAGCTATGATGAAAATAAAAAAGAAAAGTACCTAACCGATAAGAACGGATTGGTGAACATGGCGTATGGGAATAATGAATATAAAGCCCGGTTATATCAAATCACTCATGAGAATGATGAATTGTTCACCGATGACTACCAATATGTTTATACAAATGATGTTTATCCCGAAAAACAAAGTACGAATACGTTTTTCTTCACCGATCGAAGCATTTACCGGCCGGGCCAAACCGTTTTTTTTAAGGGCATCGTAGTGAATAGCAATTCCAAAACAGGGAAAAGCGCCATCTACCCCGGGTACAAAACCCAAATTCATTTATATGACGCAAACAATGAAAAAATTGCAATGCTCCCGGTTGTTTCAAACGAATACGGTTCCTTTAACGGTAGTTTTAAACTCCCCGAAGGCCTGTTAACCGGAAATTTTTATTTGTTCGATTCGGCAAATAATGGCCAGGTGAATTTTAGCGTAGAAGAATACAAGCGCCCCAAATTTTTGGTGGAAATTAAAAAACCCGAAGGCGTTTACCGGGTAAATGATACCATAAGTATTACCGGAAATGCAAAAGCTTTTGCCGGAAATAATATTGATGGAGCCCGGGTAAAGTACCGGGTAGTGCGTAATGTACAATACCCCATTTGGTGGGGCTACCGGCAATCCACCTGGCCACCCAACTACAATAACAGCCCAATGGAAATAACCAACGGCGTTACACAAACCGGCGCCGATGGAAATTTTTCTATTAATTTTATTGCTTTGCCCGATGAAACGGCTGACAAAAAAAATCAGCCCGTATTTTCTTACCAGGTTATTGCCGATGTTACGGATATTAACGGGGAAACGAGGAGTGCCGAGGCTTCCATTGCCGTTAGTTATCAGTCATTGCTCTTGCAAATTAATACAGCAGAAAAAATTCCGGCAGACAGTATCAACAGCATAATCATCAGCAGCACAAACATCAACGGCATTTTTGAAAAAACCAATGTAAAAGTTTCACTTCAAAAATTAAATGATCCCGGCAAAATTTTCCGTAAGCGATATTGGCATAGGCCCGACCTCTTTGTAATGAGCAAAGATGAATACTATGCTAATTTTCCTTATGATGTGTATGCCAATGAAGACCAGCCAATGTCGTGGACCGTACAATCCACGGTTTCCGAAGTTAGCGATAGCACACAGGAAACCGGGAAATTCAGTATTGCAAAAAATCCTATAACGGCAGGCTGGTATAAAATACAGGCATCCACTAAAGATAAATACGGGGAATCCATACAGGCAGAAAAATGGATTTATCTTTTCTCAAAAAACAATCCAGTTACAGACCCCATCATTACTGAAATAAGCAGCCAGGCTTTGCCCGGGCAAAAAATCAACTACACAGTTAATACCGGCTTTGATAAAATTTGGACCATAATAGCCATTGACAAAGCCGATAAAAGCAGTGCCAGCCAGTATGTAACCATATCTAAAAGCCAGCCCTTCCAAATACCGTTTTCCTTTACCGAAAATGATCGGGGCGGTATGAACATTGCTTACGCATTTGTAAAAAACAACCGTTTGTATAGCGGCAGCAATACCGTTCAAATACCCTGGAACAATAAAAAACTAAACATCAGTTACGAAACCTTTAGGGAAAAACTATTACCGGGTAGCGAAGAAAAATGGAAAATAAAAATCAGCGGTGAACATGCCGATAAAGTTGCAGCCGAAACGCTCATCAGTATGTATGATGCTTCGCTCGATCAGTTTACACCCCATTCCTGGAGTTCATTGCTCCATCTTTGGCCGCTATTAAATAACAGCACCGGGTTTTCGTCACGCAATTTCATCGCTATCCATTCCGATGAGTTGAATAATTTAAAAGCTAAATACCTTCAACCAAGAGAAAAGAGATATGACGAGTTAATCAATTTGGGATGGAGTTATGAACAGTACCCATATTTAAAAAGAGGGATTTCGGGATTTACCACGCAGGAAGTTCAAATCTCAATGGCAGTTAATCAAGCAGCACCAGCGCCCCTTATGTTAGAAGAAGCTGATGCAGATGGCATAAAAAATAAGAAAAAAGATGAAGAAAATTATGCCTTTACCGATAGTGCAGTAGTGGCACTTCAACCCAATTCACCAAACAACAATTTTACCTTTCGTAAAAACTTTAATGAAACGGCATTCTTTTTCCCCGATTTAAGAACCGATGAAAATGGGGCTATTGCATTTTCATTTACCATGCCCGAAGCGCTTACCAGTTGGAAGATGATGACCATGGCCTATACCAAAGACTTGTCGAGTGTTTATGATGAAAAAACCGTCATTACCCAAAAGCCTCTGATGCTGCAACCTTTTGCGCCCCGTTTTATGAGAGAAGGCGACCAGATGGAATTTAGCGCCAAAATTGTAAACCTTAGCGATAAAGAAATTACCGGCACTTCTCAATTGCAATTGCTGGATGCAGCTACGCTTCAACCGGTTGACGGCTGGTTTAAAAATGTATTTCCAACCCAATATTTTACGGTTGAAGCAGGCAAAAGTGCAATGGTAAAATTTCCGATAGAAATTCCATTTCAGTTTGGTAGCGCCATGCTTTACCGCATAAAAGCGGTTGCCAGTGACGGTTCGTTTTCCGATGGTGAAGAAATGGCAATTCCCGTTTTAACCAACCGTACATTAGTAACGGAATCGTTACCGCTAAACCTTCGAAACACCAGCAGTAAAAACATTACCTTCAGCAAACTGCTTAATGCCAATGCAAGCGGATCACTTACGCACCAGTCGCTTACCGTGGAGTTTACCAGCAACCCTGCATGGTATGCCATTCAATCTTTACCGTATTTAATGGAATACCCTTATGAATGTGCCGAGCAAACCTTTAGCCGATATTATGCCAATACCTTAGCTGCATATATTGCCGGTAGTTCACCAAAAATAAAAGCGGTGTTTGAAAAATGGAAAACAATGGATACCGCCGCACTACTCAGCAACCTTCAAAAAAATGAAGAATTAAAATCGGTTTTGCTCCAGGAAACACCCTGGGTATTGCAGGCCAAAGATGAAAACCAACAAAAGAAAAACATTGCACTGCTTTTTGATTTGGTACGCCTGGCTCAAGAAAAAAATAATACCCTTAAAAAAATTGCTGAAGCCCAAACATCCAATGGCGGCTTTAGCTGGTTTAAAGGCGGGCCCGACGACCGGTATATCACCCAATACATTATTACCGGTATGGGTCATTTACGCAAGCTCAATGCTTTATCCAAAGAAGATTACAACAACCTGGACCCCATTATAAAGAAAGCGCTTAAATACCTTGATGAAAGAATAAAAGAAGATTACGATGACCTCGTAAAACATAAAATAAAATTAAGCCAAAACAATCTTTCGGGCTTTGCCATACAATATTTGTATATGCGTAGTTTTTTTCCGGAAAATCCAATTGCAACATCTTCTCAAAAAGCAAATAATTTTTACCGCAGCCAATCCAAAAAATATTGGACCAGCTTTGGAAAGTATTACCAGGGAATGATAGCGCTATCGCTTTATCGTAACAACGATGTTGCATCAGCAAAAAAAATCATTCAATCCCTCAAAGAAAATGCCATAACCAGTGAAGAGATGGGCATGTATTGGAAAGATTTAACCAAACGGGGTTATTACTGGCACCAGGCGCCAATTGAAGCCCATTCTTTACTCATTGAAGCTTTTTCTGAAATTGATAAAAATTCACAAACTATTGATGATTTAAAAATCTGGCTGTTAAAAAACAAGCAAACCAACAGTTGGGAAAGCACCAAAGCCACGGCCGAAGCCTGCTACGCCTTATTGCTTAACGGAAGCAACTGGATCACTGAAGAAAAAAATATTACCCTTCAATTGGGAAATTTATCTATTAATTCTGCCGATGAAAAAACCGAAGCCGGCACCGGTTATTTCAAACAAACCATTCCGGGAGATAAAGTACAGCAGGGCATGGGCAATATAAAAGTAACTGTAGAACCACAAACCTCAGCAACAAGCTGGGGCGCTGTTTACTGGCAGTATTTTGAAGATTTAGATAAAATTACACCCGCACAAACACCCTTAAAACTGGTTAAAAAGTTATTTGTAGAAAAAAATTCTGCAAGCGGCCCGGTATTACAAGCCGTAAAAGAGGGAGATGAATTAAAAGTGGGCGATAAAATTGTAGTGCGTATAGAATTATATGTGGACCGTGAAATGGAATATGTACACATGAAGGATATGCGTGCCTCCTGTATGGAACCGGTAAATGTACTTAGCAGTTTTAAATGGCAGGGTGGCCTGGGTTATTACGAAAGCACCAAAGATGCCAGCACCAACTTTTTCTTTTCCTATTTACCCAAAGGCAATTTTATTTTTGAATATCCAATGCATGTAACCCATTCCGGTAATTTTAGCAATGGCATCACCAGCATTCAATGCATGTATGCTCCGGAGTTTAGCAGCCATAGCGAAGGCATAAGGGTAAATGTGGAAAATTAAATGATGCACTCCAGGCGTTGCATCAATCTTCTTAACTTTAGACAAATATTATACTATGGTAAGGTTATTTATTTTAATGTTGATTTTATCGTTTTCATCTGTGCAGGCACAGGACGTAATGACACCCGAATTGCTTTGGAAGTTAGGCAGGGTTACGGGTTTAGGAATTTCCAAAGACAAAAAATGGGTGGTTTACAGCGTAAGCACTCCAAATGTAGAAACCAATAAAAGTAGCCGGGTGACTTACCGCATCCCTCTTACCGGCGGAACGCCGGAGCTGATCACCAATGCCGATTCATTATTGGCCAATAAGAATATTTCCCCTGATGGAAAATACCTCATCAGAAATAAAGAAGTGAAAATTAAAAATATACTGGGTTCCGATTTTTATCCGCAACTCTCCAAATCCAATGTTTATATTTTTGATAACCTGGCTTATCGGCATTGGGATACCTGGGAAGACGGTAAATTTGACCATGTATTTGTTGCCCCAATCCAAAATACATCAGGTGAAAAAGACATTATGCCCGGTGAGCCTTATGATTGTCCGCAAAAACCATTTGGCGGCAATGAAGATTATATTTGGAGCCCGGATAGCCGGCAAATCATTTATGTAACCAAGAAGAAATACGGTAAAGATTATGCCGTAAGCACCAATACCGATTTATATGCCTATGATATTGCCACAGGTGTTACGCAAAATTTAACCGAAGAAATGAAAGGTTATGATGTTAACCCATCCTATAGCTCAACCGGTGTTTTAGCCTGGCTAAGCATGGAAAGAGATGGCTATGAAGCCGACAAACAGGACATCATTACCATGAAAGATGGTATAAAAATGAACCTTACCCGGTTTAGGGACGATTTACATATCAACAGTTTTGCCTGGAGCAACGATGGAAAATATATTTATTTTATAGCACCCGTAAATGGCACCCAGCAACTTTTTGAATTAAAATACCCGGGTAAAACAAAAATGCTTCCGCTCATCAGGCAAATTACCAATGGCGATTTTGATGTTACCAATATCATTGGTCAATCGGGCAACACGCTGGTAGTGGGCCGTGCCGACATGAACCATGCGGCTGAAATTTACAGTGTAGATATTGCCAAAGGCAATATGCAACAGTTAACTACAGTTAATAATGAAGCGTATTCCAAAATTGCTTTGAGTAAAACGGAAAGAAGAATGATGACCACCACAGATGGTAAGCAAATGCTGGTATGGGTAATCTATCCACCGGGATTTGATGCTTCAAAAAAATATCCCACCCTGCTTTACTGCCAGGGTGGCCCACAATCTGCACTTACACAATTTTATTCTTTTCGTTGGAATTTTCAGTTAATGGCAGCTAATGGTTACATAGTAGTTGCGCCCAACCGGAGGGGAATGCCCGGCCATGGAACGGCATGGAACGAAAAAATAAGTAAGGACTGGGGTGGGCAGGTAATGCAGGATTACCTCACTGCTATTGACGAAATGAGTAAAGAAAGTTTTGTGGATAAAAACCGTCTTGGAGCCGTAGGAGCCAGTTACGGCGGGTATTCCATCTTTTATTTAGCCGGCATTCATAACCACCGTTTTAAAACCTTTATTGCACATGATGGAGTTTTTGACCTTAAAAGTATGTATGGCACTACCGAAGAACTTTGGTTTGTAAATTGGGACATGGGCGGGCCTTATTGGGATAAACAAAATAAAGAAGCCCAAAAAACTTATGACCAATTTAACCCAAGCAACCTGGTGGATAAATGGAACACACCCATATTAATTTACCAGGGTGGACGGGATTACCGGGTACCCATTGAACAAGGGCTTGAAGCCTTCCAGGCTGCACAGTTAAAAGGCATTAAAAGCAAGTTGGTTTATCTACCAGACGAGAACCATTGGGTATTACAGGCACAAAATGCACAGGTTTGGCAGGCTGAATTTTATAAATGGCTGGATGAGACTTTAAAATAAGCCACCCTGCTTTATTTTGAATTAGGGATGAAGGTGAAGACGGCTATTTACCTAATCCCTTTTTTATTTTTCTGCCCTATTATGATCAGCAAGATAAATATCAGCTTATTTTTGCCTTATGGATTTACCAAAACTGCTGCAAAATAACTGGCAGCTGATTTTATTTTTTGCCTTTTGCCTAATTGCTTTAATTCAAATTTTTTACTACCTGTTTTTCTTCATCAGGCTGGCCTTTTACCGCACTCCCAAAAAAGAGGTTACTCAAACTCATGCGGTTTCGGTAATTGTATGTGCCCGGGATGAGGCAAAAAACATTACCCGTAACCTTCCCGGCATTTTGGTACAACACTATAACAGCACTCATGAAGTGATTGTTGTAAACGATAATTCTTATGATGAAAGCAAATACCTTCTGGAAGAATTAAGAAAACAGTTTCGGCAATTAAATATTATTGAACTTACCCAGGAAGCCAAAATGATTCCCGGAAAGAAATTTCCTTTGAGTATTGGAATAAAGTCTGCCAAATACGAAATTATTTTACTTACCGATGCGGATTGTGTACCCGCCACAGAACATTGGATAAAAAGCATGCAAGACGCTTATTTACCCGAAACCGAAATTGTACTGGGTTATGGCGCCTACCAGAAATTGCCGGGCATTTTAAACAAGCTCATCCGTTGGGAAACCTTTCATACTGCCTTGCAATACATGAGTTATGCCTTAGCGGGTACTCCGTATATGGGAGTGGGTAGAAACCTGTCTTATAAACGCAGTGTATTTTTCAGGCACAAAGGCTTTTCAGCGTACAACAGCATTCCGGGTGGTGATGATGACTTATTTATAAATATGGCTGCAACGGCTAAAAACACAAGGATCAATACCGATCGGGAAAGTTTTACCATAAGCCAGCCGGCACAAAACTGGAAGCAATGGAAAGCCCAAAAAAAGAGGCACTATACCACATCCAAATATTATAAGACCATACATAAATTTTTACTGTCGCTCTATGCCTTTTCACAAACCCTGTATTATCCTTTATTAGCATGCAGTTGCATTTTTTATAACTGGCAAATCAGTATTGGTATATATAGCTTCAGGTATTTATTGCAATTTTTAATTTTTTACCGTACCACAAAAAAACTCAACGAGCACGACCTGCTACCCTGGTTTTGGTTATTGGATATATGGATGGGTATTTATTATTTAATTTTTTCCACTGCATTATTTAAAAAACCTGCTCAAACCTGGAAGTAATGGATCACAGTATTGTACAAAAATATTTTACGGATTTTTCGGAAAAACAACTTCAACAGCTTACGGCTTTAAAAGCTTTATATGAAGAATGGAATGCAAAAATCAATGTCATTAGCCGCAAGGATATGGATCATTTTTATTTGCACCACGTTTTACATTCCCTGGCCATAGCTACACAATTTCGGTTTACCAAAGAAATGACTGTAATGGACCTTGGAACCGGGGGCGGCTTCCCGGGCTTACCATTGGCCATTTTTTTTCCCGAAGTGCAATTTTTATTGGTGGACAGCATCAACAAAAAATTAAATGTAATTAAAGAAGTGTCACAAGCTACAGGAATTAACAATTTGAGTACGCTGCATTCAAGGGCGGAGGATATTCAAAATAAAAAATTTGATGTAATCGTATCCCGTGCCGTAGCGCCATTAAAAGATTTATGGAAATGGAGCAAGCCCTTGCTCAGGAAAAATAAAACCGGCCAAACCGATGCTCCCAATGGGCTGATTTGCTTAAAAGGCGGTGACCTGGCACAGGAAATTCATGAAAGCCTTTGCAAACCTTACGTTTGGGAATTGGAAAAAATATTTGCGGAAGATTTTTTTGTAGAAAAATATATGCTTTACGTACCGCTGCGCTAATGGACATTTAAGTGAACCCCATTAATTAAAATTAACCCCGGTTTATTGTTGGGGAATTGCCGGCATGGGCAAATAGGGAAGTATCCGTAATAGCCGCTTTTAAATCCTCTTCAGAAATTTTATGATTTACATTGAATAAATGTTCTTCAATTTTTTTCTTGGTTTCCCGGTCAATAAACAATGATGAGAATTGAATATTGCTTTGATTCTTCTGGGTCTTTTTATCAGGCATAAGCATAAAATTTATCCGGTATTACAACCTGTATTTCCAAACTATGGTATTGCCAAAAGTTTTGGCGCCCTAAAATTACCGGATAAATCCAACGAAATTTTCAATTTTCAGTTACCGGGAAACCAACTGTGCATAAATTGTCATTAACCTGCCTTTACGAGGTTCATCTCCTTAATAAGATGAGTGGCTCCGGCAAATTTATCAACAATAAAAAGGATATACCGGATATCTACCATAATATTCCTGCAGATGGAAGCATCATAATTAATATCGCTCATGGTGCCTTCCCAAACCCTGTCAAAATTCAAACCAATTAAATTGCCGTAAGCATCCAATGCCGGGCTGCCGGAATTACCCCCGGTGGTATGGTTACTGGCAATAAAGCAAACAGGCATCACCCCATTTTTGCCATACCTACCGTAATCTTTCTTTTCATAGAGTTGCCGCAATTTTTCCGGCACATCAAATTCATAATCGCCGGGTATATATTTTTGCATTAACCCATCCAACGTAGAATAAAAATTATAATATACTGCATCTTTAGGATGGTACCCTTTTACCTGCCCGTAGGTTACTCTTAAGGTACTGTTGGCATCAGGATAAAACTTTTTTTCTTTCATCACTTCCAACTGACCTTTGGTATATAACCGTTGAAGTTTATTGATTTGGGCCTGGTACTCATTCAATTTTTGCTGCACATTTTGCTGATAGGTCAACTGGATATTTTTAAAAAGTGTAATTGCATCAAATTTTTCAATTTGAGCCAAGGCTTTATCCGCAGGCAGGGCAAAAAGAGCATTAAGGCTGTCCCGGTTAAATAAATTTTGCTGGCTGTAAACCCTATTAGTAAAAGCGGCATAGTTGCCATCGGTAGTTTCTAAATCCCGTAACAATTGAGGACTTACAAAATTTTTATCCTGCTCTTTTACATAAGCTTCAATAAGGGTTTCAAATACTTTTTTATCTACCTGTACCTCATACTCATCCAGCAAATCATTAATAGACGTTTGCACCTGCTTTAAGCGGCTGTTATATGCAGCCTCCCCTTTTTGCTGTGCCGTAACCAGGCTGTTTAACTGCATCCCTATGGCATACAACTCAATTTTACTGAATATTTCATTGTAATAATCCCTTCCCAGTCCATACGGCTCCAGGGCTTTATAAGCATCCGCAAGATCGGTCAAAACATTCCCGTATTGCTCTTTCCATCCGGCATTTGCGTTAACCCTTTGCTGAAAAAGCGTTTCGTAATTTTTCTTTTTCAAAAAAGCATTGGTTTTGGTTAAGCCCAGCACTTCTCCCTGCCATTTTTTATAAGCATTTTGAATGGAGGCATATTTTGCAGCATACTTAATTTTTACCGCCTCGTCTTTACGCATATAGCCATCTATAATTTTTAGGGCTTTATCCCTAATGGCAATTTTTGCAGGGTCGTTAATCGTTCTTATTTGTTCCACCGCAATACCGGGCAGGTACTCCATGGTTCTTCCTGGAAAACCAAAAACCATGGTAAAATCATTCTCCTTTATACCGTTTAAGGAAATTTTCAACGATTTTTTTGGTGTATAAGGAATATTATCTGTGGAATATTCTGCAGGCTTATTATTCCTGGATGCATATATCCGAAACATTGAAAAATCCCCGGTATGCCTGGGCCACATCCAGTTGTCGGTATCTTTACCAAAATTACCAATAGAAGAAGGCGGTGCACCAACCAACCGGATATCCCTGTAGGTTTCCGTTACAAAAAGATAATACTGGTTCCCTTCAAAAAAGCCCCGTATAAAGGCATCTTGCGTTGCTTCCTTTTTTACATTTTTAATGGCTTCAGCTGTGTTTTTATCAATTAGAGATTGCCGTTCTTTTTCACTCAGTTGATCAGTTATCCCTTTCATTACAGCATTACTCACATCATCAATACGCACAATAAAAGTTACAAAAAGTCCTTTATTGGGCAATTCATCAGTAAATTGGCCTGCCCAAAAACCATCCCTTAAATAATTTTTCTCCAAAGATGAATGGTTTTGAATGGCATCAAACCCACAATGATGATTGGTGAGCAAAAGGCCTTTTGAAGAAATGACTTCTGCGGTACAAAATCCGCCCAGGCTTACAATGGCATCTTTTAAACTGCCTTTGTTAATACTATAAATATCTGCCGCACTTATTTTCATGCCCAGGCTTTTCATGCGGCTTTCATTGAGCTTTTGCAAGAGCTGTGGAAGCCACATGCCTTCATCGGCCTTGGAAGAAAACGTGGCGGCAAAAATAAACAGCGCCAGTAATAAAGTCATTTTTTTCATAACCTCAGGAATTTTGCTAAAGATACAGATAAAATAAACGGTGAAGAATCCATCGGTACAAAAAACCTGGCGGGTTTTTGGGTTTGCATTAACGTTCTCTTTCTTAAATTTATAGTATGAAAAATAAAAGGTTGGCCAAGCTTTTTTTATTGAGTTTTTTTATTACCGGTTCATTTCAGCTCTTTGCCCAGGGTTATGCAAAGGTGGATAGCGTCGTTAAGCGCCTTGGCCCAATGGCCGATAAAAATGTAGCCACAATTGCAAAAACAATTACCCTGCCTTTTTCTGAAAAAATCAATAAAGCCCGTGCTATTTATTATTGGATAGCACAGCATATTGCCCTTGACCCCAAAGCCACAAAAAGTTACGACCAAAAAAATAGCGACCCGGTGAAAGTTATTGAACTCCGCAAAGCAACTCCGCTGGGCTTTTCCCTGCTTTTCCAGGAAATGTGCAGCCAGGCCGATATCCGTTGCCTTTCGGTAGATGGTTTTACCAAAAATTTTGCTGGGGAAATTAATGACCCGGCAGACGAAATAAATCATTCCTGGAATGTGGTGCAGCTTGGCCAAAGTAAAGATGAATGGTATTATGTAGATGTTGCAAAAGCTGCAGGCTACCTGGATAAAAAGCAAAGCCTGTTTACCGCACATTTTTCCAACGCTTATTTTTTTGCCGATAAAGTTTTGTTCAACCTAAGTCATTACCCCGATAACAGCGCCTGGCAGCTTGGCCCCGGGCCAAAAAGCCTGGAAGATTTTTATGCGCTTCCTGTAATTGGGGCTGCAGCTTTTGAGCTAAAAATTCAAAAACCGGCTCCTGCAAATGGAAGTATAAAAGCAAAATTAAATGGCAAAATAGAATTTACCATTCCGGTTACCGGGGAAATGAATAGTTCAAAACTGGAAATCATTGCAGGAGACGAAAGAAAAAACCCCAAACCGGAATTAGTAAAATTTTCATCTACTGACGGAGGTATGCAATTCACTTATGCATGTAAAAAAGAAGGGGAATTTCCACTTAAAATTTTAGCCGATGGAAAAGAGATCCTGGCTTATAAACTGGTTGTAGAAGAGTGATTAGCTTTTGGAAGATTGCCCGGAGCGTAACATCTCGGAAAAATTTTTCTTTTGAGCAAGTGTGCTTACGGCAATGGCAATCCGTTTGATTTTTGTAGGTTCGGTTTTGGCGCTTTCAATCCATTTGGAATAATATTTTTGATGTGATTTAGGCATGGCGTTAAATTGCCTCATCGCTTCCGGCTCATCGGCAAGGCATTCCAATAATTGAGGATCAATTTTAATCTCTTCTTTATCTTCCTGCAAAATCACTTTAACCGTATCCCCGTTTTTTTTGTTTAGCGCTTTGCGCATAGCCCCATTAACCGGCATAATAAAATTACCATCCCCCATGGGCAATAAGGAGGTTTGCCGGATTTCCAACTGGTCTATTTTTCCTTTAACCCGAAATGATTTTTTTACGCCGGGTGCCATTTTCTGTGCAACTGCCGCCGGAACAATAAAATAAGTCCAACCGGTTTTCTCTCCCATCTTCCCAAACTTTAAGAGCGTAGTTTGAAAACTAACTTTCATTTCCTCATTTTTTTAATACAATCCTGAATGTGGTTCCTTTGCCCGGTTCACTGTGTTTTACATATAATTCGCCTTTATGATATTGTTCAATAATACGCTTGCTTAAAGATAAGCCAAGCCCCCAGCCTCTTTTTTTAGTGCTGAAGCCCGGCTTAAATACTTTAGCCACATTGGCTTTGCTGATGCCTTTCCCGCTGTCCTTAACATCAATAATCACCTGGGAAATTTCATTTTTAATTTCAATATCAATTTTTCCCTGCCCATCCATGGCATCCAATGCATTTTTTAATAAGTTCTCAATCACCCAGTCAAATAATGGTGCATTGATCATTGCAGGTATTTGTTCCTGTTGATGTACATTAAGCGAAAAACTTACTTTTCCCGGGGCTCTTCGTTTAATATAGGCAATCATATTTTCTACCTGCTTTACCAGGTTTTCCTCTTCAAGGTGCGGCGTGCTTCCAATTTTGCCAAACCGGTCGCTCACCAGTTTGAGTCGTTCCACATCTTTACTCATTTCGGTGGCTATCTTTTCATTTCCAGGGGCATCTTTAAGCATTTCCACCCAACCTTGCAGGGAGCTAAGCGGTGTGCCCAATTGATGCGCTGTTTCTTTTGCCATACCGGCCCATACCTGGTTTTGGGTACTTTTATTACGGGTTTGCATTGCATAAATAATTACAGCAATAAATAAGGATACCACCAATAACTGTAGCAAAGGAAAATAACGGATTTGTTTGAGCAATTTTGACTGTCCATAGTAAACAAAATTGTTCTGCTTATTGTTAAAAGGGTTTTTCCAAATAATGGGCTTATTAATGCTTTTAAACTCACGGAGTTTATTAGATAGATAAGAAGGATTTCGGGCTATTGCAGCACTATCTAAATTTTGGTGATCCAGGATGCTGTCTTTTTCCGTTACAACAATTATCGGAATATCTTTGCTGTTTTCGGTAAGTATCCTTCCGGTTAAATTGGTTTGGGCCATATTAGAACCCACTTCTTTCACGGCTTCCACCCATTGTTCAATTTTCCTTCGTTCTTCCAGCGCAATTTTTTTGGCCAGGAAATCGGATAAGTACAAACTTGCCAGCACAATGGCAATGGCTGCAATTGCAAGCCCAATTCTCCAGTTAAAAAGTTGAGAAAACATGAAATAAAAATACACAATAATAAGCAAGATGCGGGCAAACAAAAAAGCGGCAACTGCCGCTCTTCTAACTTGTGCCCCGGAACGGAGTTGAACCGTTACGGCCATTGCTGGCCACAGGATTTTAAGTCCTGCGTGTCTACCAATTCCACCACCGGGGCAAATCCATTTTTAAAAATGATGCACCAGAATTCAAAAAAAATCCGCCTTATCGGCGGACTGGAGCGGAAGACCGGGCTCGAACCGGCCACCCCGACCTTGGCAAGGTCGTGCTCTACCAAATGAGCTACTTCCGCATACAATATATTAAAGAACAAAATGAGTGCTGACGAGCTGCGCTGTCAGCATCCTGACTTGCAGAGCAACGTCAGGACTCCAAAAGCAAACTGTAAATGAACTTACCGATTTTTTTTCGGAGTGCAAATTTACAGTATGAATCCGAATGAAAAAATTTTATTTGTATTTCGGATTGTAAAGGGTGTTTTCCGGAACTTTTACATCGGGTTGTTTATACCGATGGGTATATAAATTATAGCATCCCCCCAGCACCAGGGCTAAAAACAAAAAAACCTGGGCAAACCAAATAAACCTTGAAGTGGAAACCCAATTGTGCTTAAGATCAAGATTGGAATTATCTATAATTTCTTTTTCTGATTGTGCCATTATGATATATTTTTCGCAAGCAAAAATAAGGTTTCAAATCAATAATTTATGAATTATTACCCACAATTTCGGCAAAGCGGTTTTTCTTTTTTACAAAAAAATCACATATTAAAACCCCTTTGTAAACTCCCTGTAGATCCGTTAATTTTTTTGGGTTTATGGGTCCTTTATGGGTTTTACTAAAAATCCAGCGGTAAAAATTAAGATGCGACTTTAGAACCGCTATTAAATAACCGCCATTTGCTTTTAAAAGTTCCCGGCATCCTGCAATACCATCCAGCATCAGGCGGATGGGTATTTTCCAGCATTTTTCATTCCACGGCAGGTTTTTATACAGCATTATGAGGTTATTCCTGTAGTTTAGAAATACTTTTCGATTATTTAATTGGGGCAGTGTTCCTCCGCCGATATGGTACACTACGGAAGCCGGCTGAACAAAAACTTTATATCCGGCCAACTGCATGCGCCAGCATAAATCAATTTCTTCCTGGTGGGCAAAAAAATATTCATCAAACCCGCCTAATTGTTTAAATACTTCTGTTCTCAGCATCAGGGCCGTTCCGGTTGCCCAAAAACAGGGCGAAGCCTTGTTATACTGCCCGCTATCCTCTTCACAATGGTCAAAAACACGCCCACGGGAAAACGGGTAGCCCAGGCAATCCATCCATCCGCCAGCAGCGCCGGCATATTCAAACCGGCTTTTTTGATGATAGCTTAAAATTTTGGGTTGGCAGGCTGCTATTTTTTTATCGGATTCCATAAGGTCAACCAGCGGTTCAATCCAATGCTCCGTTACCTCCACATCGCTATTCAACAAAATGCAATATTCACTATTAATGTGTTGCAACGCTTTATTATACCCGCCGGCAAAGCCATCATTTGAAGTGTTTACCCATACGGTTATTGCCGGATCATAATTTTGTAAAAAAGAAACCGAATCATCGGTAGAAGCATTATCTGCCACCACTACGGTTTTATGGCCATAGCTGCTCTTCATTACCGAAGGCAAAAATTTTTCCAGGAAGGCTTTCCCATTCCAGTTTAAAATAACGATGGCTACAGAAGGCAGGTAATTTTCGTTGCTGGACATCATGCTGGTTACAAACCTACATTAAAAACAGAATACTGTTTTTAAATTTTATTTTTCCGGGTTACATAAAAAAGCCCCACAAACTGTGGGGCAGTATTTAAAAAATTCAGGTTTATTTTACCGCTACATCAGCGTTCAATTCATCATCCACCAAAATACGGCCGCAGTTTTCGCAAACCATAATTTTTTTACGCAGTTTAATTTCACTTTGTTTTTGCGGTGGAATGGAATAAAAACAACCGCCGCAGGCATCCCTTTCTACAGGCACAACGGCAAGGCCATTGCGGTAATTTTGACGAATGCGGTCATAACTCATCAACAACCGGGGTTCCACATCTTCCCTTGCCGCCTGTATATTTTTTTCAAAATGCCTTTCTTCTTTATCGGTTTCGGCAATAATTTTTTCCAGCTCTTCTTTTTTAGCCGCCAGGTTGGCTTCTTTGGCGCCTACGGCTTTTTTAGCCGATTCCAGTTGGCGGGCTTTATCCGCTATTTCTTCCGTAGCATCTTTAATATGCTTCTCACAAAGCTTTTCCTGCAATTGCTGCATTTCAATTTCTTTGTTAATGGCTTCAAACTCACGGTTGTTTTTTACATTATCGCTTTGCTTTTCGTATTTTTTGATTAGCGCCTGCGCTTCCTTTATTTCATCTTTTTTCTGTTCAATAAACTCGTTGATGCCGTTAATTTCTTCTTCCACCCTTACCTGCCTGGCATGCAGCCCTTCAATTTCATCTTCCAGGTCTTTTACCTCCATGGGAAGTTCGCCTTTTAAAATTTGAATTTGGTCCAGCTTACTGTCAATTTTTTGCAAACGTACCAGGGAAATTAATTTTTCTTCAATTGAAAAATCCGCAACTTTTGCCATAGAAATTTTTTTGTTTTTTTGTAACCGGCTTTTGTACATCCTTCATCCCCGGTTGTGTCACTCACTTGTGCCGCAGGTATCGCTATTCAACGGTTAAATAAGATACCGCACCGGGTTGCTGTTCAGCGCCGTTTTTTGGACGGCAAAGGTAGGAAAATTTAGCTTTAAAACATCAAAAAGCAGGTCAATCGTAAATTGCTCACTTTCATAATGCCCAATATCGGCCAAAACCAGCCGGTCATCGGCTTCAAAAAATTCATGATATTTTATATCAGAAGTTATAAATATATCAGCCTCCAGTGCAATAGCCGTACCGGTTAAAAAACTGCCTGCCCCACCGCAAACTGCCACTTTACGCAGTTTTTTCTTCAAAACCCGGGTATGGCGTACTACGGGAACCTTAAAAATTTTTTTCAAATTTTCAAGAAAAAGAACGGTTTCAATGGGTTTTTTCAACTCGCCAACCAGGCCACTACCCACTTCCTGGTAAGTATTGGCCAGTGGATACAGGTCAAATGCCACTTCCTCATAAGGATGCGCCTGGCGCATGGCCGCCAATACCTTTCCCTGTAGCCAGGCCGGAAAAATCACTTCCAGCCTGCTTTCCGGTTCATTATGCCGCTCATTGGGCTTTCCAATAAAAGGATGGGCTTTAGCATTTGCCTTAAAGCTGCCCATCCCTTCCATCGAAAAACTGCACTCACTGTAATTGGCAATATTTCCTGCCCCGGCGGCAAACAAGGCTTCCATAAGTTTTGGCTTATGGATATGAGGTACATACACGGCCAGTTTTTGCAGAAGGCCCTGCTTTGGCGCCAAAATGCGGCGGTTGGTAAGCGCAAGTTTATCGGCTATACGGGCATTTACACCCGCTATCACATTATCTAAATTGGTGTGAATGGCATAAATGGCCACGTCATTTTTAATAGCAGTAATAACGGCTTTTTCCACATAATTTTTGCCGTTTATTTTTTTAAGCCCCCGGAACACAATGGGGTGGTGCGCCACAATAAGGTTGCAGTCTTTTTTAATGGCTTCCTTTACAATGGCTTCTGTGGCATCGAGGCAAATTAACACACCCGTACAGTTCCACTGGGCATTTCCGGTGATGAGCCCGGCATTGTCGTAATCTTCCTGCAATAAAGCAGGGGCATAAAGTTCCAAACTCTTCAATAAATCCTTAATGAGCATATTCTTTCTTTTGCAGGATAAAACTAACAAAAGTATTGGCTAAAATAGAAGTTAAATTTTTTAACCCCAAATGTTCAAAGAGTCACTAAATTTAAAAACCGTTATTTTAGCATGGATAATAAAATCATTATTCATTCAAAGCATCTATTTAACTCATGCTGCTGTCTTAACTAACAACATATTATCAGGTATAGCGTTATACGGTATAAATGTTGCTAAAGATGGAAGCCCCAATGAATAAAGTACACATGCCTCATAAAAGCATTTTTATTAAACTATTTTTTAAATGGCGCTTTGCCGTGGCCTTAGGTGTTGCTGTTTTAATACTTTTCTTATGCGGTTGCAAAAAAATTGTGGAAAACACCCAAATGGATATTGCCCAGCAGTATTTTAAAAACAATATTCTCAACAGCGATTTTGTAATAGACTCGGCCTATAATAACGGAACGGATATTACGAGCAGGTTTACCGGGTTTACCATTAAATTGCTTGAAGGAACCGATTTAACCAGCGGGGTAATAACCGCTAAAAAAGCCGATAGCACCATTTCGGGTACCTGGCTGGCAACAGAACAGTATGGAAAACTAACGGTAGTATTTACCGCCCCACCCAATGGCTTTGAATTCTTAAACCGAAGCTGGCGCTTTTTAGAAAAAAATCTACCTGTAATGAAACTGGCCCCCTGGGGTATGCCCAATCCTGCCGTAACAAGGCTATATATGAGGAGGCTTTAACCCCTTTTTAATGTGGATAAATAGGGCAAAGGCTAAAAAATAATTTAGCCCAATACCCGTTGTATATCTAAATTCACCTAACCGGAATTATAACCAGCTTAAAACACCAAAAACCCCTTAACCTTTTTCATCAATTTTAATAACATTAACAATTAATGTAATTTATGCCAACTTACATGGGGCAAAATTATAAATAACATAATGCCCGGCATCCCTAAGGCAAAATTTTGTTTTTATGGATTGTTTGGATAACGGAGGCCCTGCCGCAAGGCAGGGTTCTCTGTTTTTAAATTATAAAAATGCCCCTTCCTTTACCCTACAATTCTTATATATTCAAATTGTATATTATTCTTATACGATGAGAAGAATATGGGAATCCTGCTACAATAACGTTAAGGTTTTGGAGTTACTAAATGAGAATAATTAAATAAATTTGCAGTTATAGGAATATTTATTACTTTTAATTGAAATTGAAACGCTTAGTTTATATATTAATTTTTACATTAGGAATTAGTTTTACATCAGTTGCACAAAACAGGGTTATTGAAAATGATCCTGCAGGTATGCAACAAAAAATGCTAAAAACCTATCCTAACCCTGCCTCTGTAGTGATCAACTTCAGTTTTCAGCATGGCTATGATAAAACCTATACCATCGAGATTTATAACTTTATTGGTAAAAAGGTACAAGAAATTAAAAATCCATCTTCTCAAGTAAAAGTAAACCTCGATAATTTTTATCGTGGGGTTTATATTTATCAGCTCCGGGATAAATTCGGCTCAATTTTAGAGTCTGGTAAATTTCAGGTAGTTAAATAATTCATCTTTTCCTTAACTTTTTTAGTGCCATTTTGGCTGTACAAAATGTATTGGCAGATTGTTTGACTGCTTACCTTTGCAGCCATAAAAAAATATTGCATCATGAAGGATAAAATAACCCAGCAGGATACTATGAAAGACAGCCAGAATAGCGAGGTAGAATTAGATATTAACTCCGATGCCGAGATTCCGGGAAAAACCCATCTCAACAACCCAATGAAAGAAGATGATGCGGAATTAGCCACTTTAACCAACGAGTTGGAAACCCAAAAAGACAAATATTTAAGGTTATTTGCCGAGTTTGATAATTATAAGCGCCGCACAGCTAAAGAACGGGTTGAATTGATACAAACGGCAGGAAAAGATTTGATTATAAACCTGCTGGATATTTTAGATGATGTGGACCGTGCCGAAAAACAAATGGAAACCACCCCGGATGCACTGCAGGTAAATGAAGGCAACCAACTGATATTTACCAAGCTAAAAACCTTATTACAACAAAAAGGATTAAAAGAAATACAAAGCCTCCATACCGATTTTGATGTAGAAAAACATGAAGCCGTATCGCAAATACAAGCAGGCGAAGCCCTGAAAGGAAAAGTGGTGGATGTATTACAAAAAGGCTATTACCTTAACGATAAACTGATTCGTTTTGCAAAAGTAGTAGTAGGCAATTAAACTTCTACAGAACTAAAAAACTCCCATTACTTTGAAGAGAGATTATTATGAAATATTAGGTGTAGTAAAAAGTGCATCTGCAGAGGAAATTAAAAAAGCCTACCGTAAAGTAGCTTTACAATTTCACCCGGACAGGAACCCAGGCAACAAGGAAGCCGAAGATAAATTTAAAGAAGCTGCCGAAGCCTACGAAGTGTTGAATGATGCCGACAAGAGGGCACAGTATGACCGGTTTGGCCATAATGCATTTGGCAATGGCCGGGGCAATGGCTTTGGTGGTGGCGGCATGAATATGGATGACATTTTCAGCCAGTTTGGGGATATTTTTGGCGACAGTGGTTTTGGAAGTTTTTTTGGCGGTGGCTCATCCCGTTCCCGCCGGGGCACCGGTACCAGGGGTAGCAATTTAAGAGTAAAATTAAAATTGAATTTTGAAGAAATTGCCAAAGGCGCCAGCAAAACCATCAAAGTAAAAAAGAATGTACTGTGCACCAATTGTGGAGGCAATGGCGCCAAAGATAAATCCAGCGTACAAACCTGCAGCAGTTGCCATGGCTCGGGCCAGGTAAGGCGGGTACAAAATACTTTTTTAGGCCAGGTGCAAACCGTTACCACCTGCCCCACCTGCAATGGAGAAGGATCAACCATCATCAATAAATGTACCGCCTGCCGTGGAGAAGGGCGGGTATTTGGTGAAGAAACCGTAAGTATGGATATTCCGGCTGGCGTAAGTGAAGGAATGCAACTGAGTATTTCCGGAAAAGGTAATGCAGGCGAAAGAGGTGGCGCCCCCGGCGATTTGATTGTGCAAATTGAAGAAGAAGCCCACCCACACTTACAAAGAGATGGTTTAAATGTGGCTTTTGAACTTTATCTTTCTTTTCCTGATGCAGTATTTGGCACTACGGTAGAAGTGCCCACTATAGATGGCAGGGCTAAAATTAAAATACCGGCCGGCACGCAAAGTGGTAAGATTTTCCGTTTAAAAGGCAAAGGGTTTCCCCAGGTACATGGTTATGATAAAGGCGATCAACTGATTCATGTAAGTATTTGGACGCCGCAACAAGTTTCCCCGGAAGAAAAAGTAATGTTGGAAAAAATGCTGGAGTCCAAAAATTTTGAACCCCATCCCGAAAAAGCCGAAAAATCTTTTTTTGACAAAGTGAGGGAAATGTTTAGCTAAACTCCGGTAGTATTTAGTACGGAGCCTTCTTCCATTTCCTTTTTTTTAAGGAGTTGCTGATAGGCTTGTTCGTTTTGTTCCCAGTTAAAATGCATCCGAAAAAAAGCCAAAAAGATCATGGCTATAAACAGCGCAATTACGGTAATAACCACCGATCCAAATGTTGGCGACAATTTTGCATACCAGTCCGGGAAAAATAAATACACAACAAATAATAAAAGAATCACCGGCATACAAAAAATGCTGGCCATGGGTAACCCCCGGGCAATCTTGCTTTGAATACTGCTGTAAGGGAGCCTTCGTTCTTCCCAATATTCAATAAATCCCAATTCCTTATCTGTAATCATAGTGTAAAATTAAGGATAGCTTTACTATCTTAGCAAATGTTTAAATTTAATCATCAGCAATGAAAATAGAAAACCTGATTGTACAATACCTTTATGAAGCTAAATCCGTAACACTGGAAAATATTGGCAGCTTTCAATTATCCGCCGAAGCCAATATCCTATCCGAAAACGATTCGGTTACGCTTCCTCCCAATAGCATCAAATTTATGTATAACCCCAATGCGGCACAAGATGAAGGGTTGCTGGATTTTATTGTAAAACATACCCGAAAAATTAAATCTTTAGCCAGTTCCGATTTAGAATCCTATTCTATTTTAACCCGGCAATTTTTAAATATTGGAAAACCTTTAGTGATTCCGGGGCTGGGCAGTTTATATAAAACACAGCAAGGCGCTTACGATTTTTTACAAGGCGATGCCCTTACTTCAAAGCTGGAGTTAACCATGCCGGCCACTCAGCTAAAAGAAAAAGAATCTAACGAAATCAGCTTTGCCACACCGCCTAAAAAGGCCGGCAATAATTCTAAAAAATGGCTGGCCGGCCTTATTACCCTGTTACTTTGCGGCGCCGCAGCCGTTGGGTACTATTTTTACGACCAGAATAAAAATAAGCAACCGGTTGAACAAAAAACAGTTGCTTTTGATTCTGCTTCATTAACCATAGACTCCGCTTTGATTTTACAAGATTCTGCTTCGGCAAAACAAGTGGAAGATTCCCTGGATCTTTTAAACGCAAAACCTGCCGATAGTTTTACCTTTAAAGTAATCATCAGGGAATATCGTAACAAAGCACTTGCCGAAAAAGCGATGAAACGCTATATCAGCTTCAATCATAATGTAATGATGGATCAAATGGATTCTACCAGGTATAAACTTTATATTCCATTTAAGAACAGTTTATCCGACACGGCCCGGGCAAAAGACTCCTTACGAAAGTTTTTTGATGCAAAAACCTATGTTGAATTTTAAGACCGGGCTTGCATGAAATACTTTTTTTTGCGATATGGAAAATTACTCTATGGAATTATAGCCCTTTTAGATTTACTCTTCACATTTGGGCATTACGACCATTTAAGGCTTTTTAGCAAACCCTTATTGATGCCGGCGCTTGCCGCTTATGTAATGAGTTTGCCGGCTGCTAAACACAAAAACTCCTGGTTTATTATCATCGGCTTGCTATTTGCAGCCGCCGGCGATATTTTCCTCCTGTTTGACCGGCTGAGCCCTAATATGTTTATTTTCGGCCTGGTATGCTTCTTATTCACCCATATACTCTATATCCTGTATTTTGCAAAAACACCCCAAACCAAACCTTCTTTATTAAAGCAAAGCCCGGTTATTGGGCTGGTACTGCTGGCCTATATTGCTACGTTCCTGCTATGCCTATTTCCGCATTTAGGTTCTTTAAAAATTCCGGTTATTATTTATACGGTTGTAATTGGCACTATGTTTTTATTGAGCATACATGCCCATAACAGCCTAACTAAAAAAAGCGGTTTCCGCTTTGTTTTAGGTGCATTAATATTTGTTTTGTCGGATAGCCTGCTGGCGTACAGTAAATTTCTGACAACATTTCCGTTTCATGGTATTGCCATTATGGCCACTTATTGTATTGCACAATATTTGATTGCAGAAGCAATGGAGTATTTGTAACTTCATACCCTGCTATATGGAATATATTGATTATTATAAAATTCTTGGCCTCAATAAAACGGCCGGCGCCGATGAAATTAAAAAAGCTTATCGAAAACTGGCCCGGCAGTACCACCCTGATGTAAACCCAAACAATGCAGAGGCCAATCGTAAATTTCAGCAAATAAATGAAGCCAATGAGGTTTTAAGCGACCCGGTAAAACGAAAAAAATACGACACTTACGGCAAAGACTGGCAACATAGCGAAGCTTTTGAAAAAGCCCGGCAACAACAAGGCGGCAGCCGAAACCAGGGTTTTGATGATTTTGAATTTACCGGAAATTTTGAAGGCGATCATTTTTCGGATTTTTTTTCGAGTTTATTTGGAAATGGCAGGAAGCAAAACCGGGGTAAAATGAAGGGCCAGGATATTCAGGCTACGTTGCAATTAAACCTTAGCGATGTTTTTACAACCAATAAGCAAACCTTTACCATTAATGGTAAAAATATCCGCATAACCGTTCCGGCAGGTGTGGAAGACGGGCAAAAAATAAAACTTGCCGGCCAGGGAGGGCCCGGTTTAAATAACGGGGCGGCAGGCGATTTATATATTACGTTTCAAATCATTAACAATACGGGTTTTCAACGCAAAGGAAATGATGCATATTTAAATAAAGACATCAACCTTTATACTGCTGTTTTAGGCGGCACTATTGCCCTAGATACGCTACATGGAAAAGTAAACCTAAAGATAAATGCAGGCACCCAAAACAACAGCATTATGAGGCTAAAAGGAAAAGGGTTCCCTATTTATAAATCCGATGGAAGTTTTGGTGACCTCTATGTAAGCTTTAATGTACTCTTACCCACAAACTTATCTGATAAACAAAAGCAATTGTTTACCGATCTTTCTCAACTCTAAATTTTTTTAAAAAGAATTGCACAAAAAAACCTCCGGGATTTCCGGAGGTTTTCTCTTTTGAAATCTATGATTAATAGTTTCTAACGGTCATTTCTGTACGGCGGTTTTTAGCACGACCGGCAGCTGTTGCATTATCTGCTACGGGTTTGGTTTCGCCATAACCGGTAGAAGTAAGCCTGCTATCTGCAATTCCTTTGCTTACTAAATAATCTTTAACCGCTTTTGCCCTGTTTTCGGACAATACCTGGTTTTTATCATCAGCGCCTGAAGCATCAGTATGGCCATCAATATCCAGGAAGAGGCTTTCATCGGCTTTAAGAATGGAAACCACTTCATTTAATGATTTATAGGATTTTGGCATCAGTTTGTAACTACCTGTATTGAAGAATACATTTTTAGCGGCAAAGTTGATTTTTTCAATTACTTCTTTAGCAATTACAGGGCAACCTGCATTTTCTGCAACACCTGGTTTAGTTGGGCATTTATCTTCTTCATCATTAATACCATCGCCATCTGTATCAGGTATGGGGCAACCCTGGTAGCGGGCAACACCTTTTACTGCAGGGCATTTATCTTCTTCATCGTTAATACCATCGCCATCTGTATCAGGTATGGGGCAACCCTGGTATTTAGCAATACCGGCTACATCGGGGCATTTATCATCTGCATCGGCAATACCATCGCCATCTTTATCGGGGCAACCTTGTAAAGAAGCCAGGCCCGGGGTATCGGGGCATTTATCATCTGCATCAGCAACACCATCATTATCACGGTCTAAAACAACGGGTGGAGGTGGAGGAGCCACTTCTACAGGTTTTTCAGGACCAAAATTTTGAAGGAAACCTAATGAATAGAACATATTGTCTTTCATTACATCTTTTGTAAGGGTAAAGCGGTATTGCATTTGCAACATAATGTAAGACATGCTGTTGAAATTAACCTGGATACCACCGCCGGCAGGAACGTAAGCGCCAAAATCACCGGTATAATACCCGGCGCCAATACCTGTAGTAAGGAAAGGTGCAAATAAGTTATTATCTTTTATCGGGCGGAAATTTAAGCTGGGTTCCAGCTCAAGACCAAATTCTTTAAAATTACCCGCTTCGTTACGCATTGCAGCATACTCAGCAAATATGGAACTTAATTTTCCGGAGAAATCAATTGTAGGCGTTAACCCTTTCCAATAAGAAAGTGAAAACCCATGTGCCATATCTTTTAATTTGGCAAAATTCCGTGGAGTTACACCCTGGTTCTTAAAGGTTACCGGAGTGGTAAAATCAGCTGCACTAAAATGGATACCAAAAAGTGCCGGCTTCTTTTCTGAACGGAAATTACTTTTTGTGTTCTGTGCCAAAGCAGCAAAAGAAAACAGAACTGAAATAAATGCTAACGCAAGTTTTTGTTTCATAAACGCTAAGTTTTAATTTAATGCGCCAAAAGGCGACTTAGTTGTTTTTGATGGTTTAGATGTGGCAAAGGTAATGCCTATTACCGTACCATTCACACAAATTTTTAACAAATATATAGGTTTAAATTAGTATTATAGATAAAAAAATATTCTTATATTTTTGGCCCTGGTGAAAAAATAGTCGGTAAATATTAGGGGTATGCTATATTTGCAGCCCAAAAAACTGGTCTGGTAGCTCAGTTGGATAGAGCAACAGCCTTCTAAGCTGTGGGTCATTGGTTCGAATCCAATCCAGATCACTAATTTAATTCCTTTTCTCTCCTGTTTATGCCTGTATTGTGCATGGATAAAGGGTTTCAGGAGATATGATGTTAAGGGCTATTCCTGTTTGTTACTGTTTTTGGCTATGATTTTATTAGCCATTTTATTAGCCATTTTTAAACTTAACATTATATGGTAAAATTAAATCTTCATTTACGCACACCAAGGTCCGCAACGGGCCAGGGTATTCTTAACTTTTTAGTGGCCGGACACTGGATCAGTACCGGCATTAAGCTGTTGCCTACGGAATGGGATAGCAAACAAAAAGTAGTCTTAAAAAATTGCCCATACCAGGCTGAGGCTAACGCTGAAATTTCTTACTATTATAACAAGGCTCAAAGCTTTTTGGTATTACAAAAAGCTGCCAATATTCCTTTTAAGAAAAAGAATTTTATTGAATTTGTTTTTGAGAATGCAGAGTTTAAGAGCGACCCCGGATTTGAAAGCCTTATAAAAGAATATTGTGAAATTCATCCGCTATCCTTCATGAGGGTTAAGCATTACAAAACTTTAATAAAGGATATAAGAGTTTTGACCAGGACATTGAAGCTTTCTGAAGTGGATTACAAATTTACCCTTCAATTAAGAAAGTATTTGCTGCAGAAAAAAAACAGCGAAAACACCATTACCCGTAAAATCAGGCAAGTTAAGGCCGTAGTGCATTACGCCCAGCGTACCGGCTTAATTAAAGAGGATCCTCTTATTGGCATAAAGCTAAAGGAGCAACCCGGCAAAAAGAAATTTTTAACTGTAGAGGAACTCCGGGAGCTTGAAAAGCTTTATGAAGGGGAAACGCTACCCGGTAATTTACAAAATGTACTCAAAGCCTTTTTATTCTCCTGCTACACCGGCTTAAGGTTTTCAGATATAATCGGGCTTACTGCAGGCCAAATAAAAAACAACCAGGTTACTATCAGGCAGCAAAAAACAGACAAACCGGTTACGGTTCCACTCATAAAAAAAGCTGTGGCTTTGATAGGAAAAAATATTCAAAACAAATGTTTTGAGACTATTTGCAACCAGCCTACAAACCGGTATTTAAAGCGCATTATGCAATGTGCAGGTATAAACAAAGAGATTACCTACCACTGCAGCCGGCATACATTTGCCACATTGAGTATTTACTTTGGCATACCTACAGATGTGGTAGCGGAATTGTTGGGCGTAAATATGAACACGGTTAAAGTTTACGCAAAAATCATTGAAGATGTTAAAATGAGAGAGATGCAAAAATGGGAAGTTGCTGTTTAATAAACGCAACTTTTCATTTTACCTTGTAGGCACCGGTGAAGCTAAAATTTTATTGATGCCAAAAGGAAACGGAATAAATGAAGGCATTGTGTGTGGGATATGTGTTTATGCCGTAGTCTTTTGGCAAGTGAAGCGTTCAATAAAATTTTGGCCAAAATTTGCCGAAAAGGTGAATGAAATTTTATTGCATTATTTGCAAACTTTTTTGCATAAAATGCAAACAAATTAGCATAAGATGCAAGTCCAGGTGCTGAGTGTTTGGGCGCAGCCGAAATACTCAGCTCCTGGTTATTCCGGGCAAAATCTTTTAGCCCGAAATTAGTCAGGCTTAGCGAAGCAGCCTGGCTATGAGGGGTAAATGGTTTTGCGTTATCTTTTGTAAACATCGCCCCTTCCAAGAACTTTTGCCACCCAAATATGTAAAATAGAATGGTCAATATTTAATAAAATACGGTAATCACCAACCCGGTATTTAAGTTCATACTCGTGGTTTGTAAGAGGCTCACAAATTGAAGGATCTATAGCTATTCTATCAATCGCATTAATTAAACGGGCACGTTGAAATTTATCTTGCTTTTGAATATATTTAAGAGATTGTTTTGAAATTTTTACCGTGTACATTATTTACCCGATTTTTTCTTTTTTAAGAGAAGTGCTTTTGCATCCTTCCAATCTACAAATTCATCGTTCATTCCTTTTTCAATATGCTCGTGGTCAATCATATCTTCAATTAATTTACGATGATGCTTTACACTAAGTTTTGCATGAGTTATTTTCCCTGAAGAATTTTTAACAAAAGTTACACCTGCTATTTTTGCCATGACGAAAATAATTTAATAAGCAAATCTACTACTTTTCCCAAAGGCTAAAAAGTGAATTTTTGAAGCGCCTTGGGCTGCTGTTGCAGCAATAGCATTCTTCATTGTAGCGCCTGAATAAATTACATCATCTATCAATAAAATTCTTTTGTTTTTTACTATAGGAAGACATGCGCTGTTTTGCTTATAAATTACATCTTTAAATGGTGTATGCAGTCGGCTTGCTATACCTTCTGCAAGGGCTTTAGCCATGTGAAAAATGCTATCCCTGTTATTTACACAGGTAACCATATCGTATTGATATTTTTTTGCAACATCGGCCATTAATACAATCATCCTGTACAGGCTTACTTTGTCGTTATTAAATTTGGCAGCCACAACCATTTGAGCGGTAATATTGGGGTCGCTGCCGGAGCCATCTTTATATTTGCCAAATGTTTTTCCACGATAAATATCACAGGGAAGCAGGTACACAAAATCTTTGTAAATTTCATAAGCGCCGGCGAGGCGTACCTGCAGTAAATAATCATCTTCCACATCGTGCTGTGCGAAGACAATTTGTTTCAGCTTTGCAAGGTTTATAACATCTTCCCGGTTATATTGTAATACCAGGCTTTTTACCTGCGGCTTACGCCAGTCCTGGAAGATGGAGAAGATGTTTGTTTTATACTCATTCCTGTTACGTTTGAGGCCATAGATTTTTTCAATATTTGCCAGTTTGTAACTTTTCAAACCGGGCAACTTATCTTTAAAAACCTTCAGGAGGTTAACGCAATGGTAATGGCTGCGGATGTCAATTTCAAAGTGTTTTTCAATAATGCCAATATCCGGGCCGTAAAAATAGATGATGCCGGTTGTTTCATCGAGGAGCTGCAGAAAATTTTCTTTTACCAGGGAATGGTCATGTAGCTGGCCAAACTGCCGGGTATCTCTACTCCAACCAATGAGGAAGATTTCTCCTCCAATAAACCATTCTGCATCAAGATATAGGTCCATAATATTTAATTTTTAAAAGCCCACAGGTTGAAACCAATGGGCCATTAAAACTAACCGGTATGAGAGAGCTACTTACTACGCTTTGACAAAATATAAGCAAGAGCGAATAGTAAGAAGAAAAGTAAAATACCTAAAACCAAAGCCGTAAGCCTCCAGCCTGTTGTTTTCCCTTTTTGAACAATTGCATCTTCATTTGCTTTTTTTGCAGCTTCCAAAGCTTGTTTAATCTGTTTATCTGCCTGCGCCTTAATTTCACCTGCATAGCTTAAAGCGAGCTTTATTTTTGCGCTGTCTTCAAACCAGCGGTTAATAACCTTATTCCATGTTGGCAATTTGATTACTGCAGGAGCAGGGCCAACGGTTACTAATGGAGGATGAACTAATACTGAAGGGGTATCTTCAAAAACAGGGCATTCAATATAAACGATGGTATCACCGGGCAAATAAGCAGTATCTGCTCTTAAAGAATGACATGGGAATGAATCCCGGGCTATTTTAGCCATTTTATCCGGGAAGCGTTTAAATACCCTGGCCAGCTCTTTATCTGCTTTTTTAGACGTATAGCAGCCACTTAAAAGCAGTATTGTGAACACTGCAACAAAGAGCAAGGCTTTTCTTATATTTTTTACAGGCAGTTGCATATTAGGCGGCACGATTTTTACCCTCTTGTTTTGCCTGTTCAATTACATCGGTTTTTTCGTAACCAATAAATTTGGCAGGAGCGCTAAGGGCTGCAAGTATGCTAATCACAAATTGCATGATGAGCTGCGACCAGGATATGGTGCCTGTACTTTCCATGGTAATAAAAGTTGCCAGGCTTACGCCGAGTATGCCGCAAATAGTGGCCCACTGGCCACGAAGGTTGCGAGCGCCCCAGGCAAGTGCAGCTGTAAAGGCTGTAAAGAGTGCAATTTTAAGGCTTACAGAACCTGTTTTAAAAAGATCATACAAAGGCATTGCTACGGCCATTAAAAAGCCAATAATCAGTACTTTGTTTTTTTCAAACCATTGTTTCATAGTGTAGGTGTTTAAGTGTAAGGATTATTTTATTTCTGTTGCATAGAATGCAGGAGGTCCATCAGTTCTTCGTTTTTTTTTTCCAGGTTTTGCAATTTCATGTTTTGGATAGCATCTTCACCACCCTGTTTTATCATAAAAGCATCAATTTTGCTGCTTAATGAGCTGTAGGTAAGCAATACGCTGGTAACTACCGTAACGGTGCTGCTAATGAGCCACATTACATTTTTGAGCGTTATCCCTTTAATTTCTTTTTCTTCAACCGGCGTCATTGCAATACAATTTTTTGGGTAAAGAAATAGGTTTTAAAAAAGTAAATACCGGCAGGATAATTTGCCAAAGAAATCAGGTTTTTACCCGGTTTCAAATTTCCTTTTAAAACAATCCTGCCCGGTAAATCTGCAAGGAGGTAACCGCCATATTTACTGCTTTTTAAATGAATTATTTTTGAGCTGACTACAAAATCTTTTACAAAAGGCAATTGCTGTGCAGGGTTTACCGGTAAAGAAACGGTAGTAAAATTATTTTGCTGAATAAGCCATAGGTAAATGGTTTGGCTGCTTAATTCTGAAAAGAAGGATGGCATTGTAGATGCATTGCCATAAAAGAAACCAAAGCAGCAATGCCCGGAGTTTCCAAAAAAAGTAGGAATAAATTTTGCCTGCCCGGGATGAAGCGTATTGAGATAATTTACAATTACGCTTCCATTCCTTACATCGTTCTGCTGTTCAAAACAAAGATAAGGTGCAACAAAATTGCGTAGAGCTGCTGTATCCGGGAAAAAGTTTGTGGTATTACCAGGTTGAACCCCCTGTACAGTTATGAGTGTACGAGCATTCAAATTTTGGTTTTGAACCAGCGTAACGGCGCACCATCCGCCGTGTGAGAGGCCGGTAAGGTTTATTTTATCGGCATCAATTTTATACAACTGTTTTAAAGAATTTAAACGAATATTCATTTCGCCGGCGGATGGGTAAGCGGTTACCGGCTGCAATGAAATAATAATCCACCCGGGTAAATCATCGGCTATTCCTGGGTAAGCGTGTGGACCATGAATTTTTAATTTATTTACATCCGTTCCTATTTCTCCAATGCCGGGGAAAAAAATTAACGTGGGATAAACATCATTTGCGTTGTAACCTACAGGAGTGGTAACTATATAATTCCAACCATTTACAACGGCCTGTAATGTAGATTGGGCAGACGTTTTAAGCGCAAACGCAAAAAATAATATGATAAAAATCTTCTTCATCAGGGGTTTACTATGTTGATAACAAACTTCCATACGCTGTACTTACGCTTAAGCACATATTTTTTATAAGCCGGTATTTTTGGAGGCTGTTTAAACAAAATAATTTTTGGACTTTCCGTAGCTGTAAACTGCAGGTTGCCGGTACCGTTTTGAATTATACCATTTGGGTTATTATCAGAAAGCGTAACCATTTTGTAAGAAGAAGGAAGATTTAAATAAACATCATTCACACTGCCACTGGAGCTTGCCATCCAAATAATCCAGGCTCTTTGTGTAGAATCTTTAGAATTAATGTAGAGCTGCATTCTTAAAGAATCCTGCCTTACTTCCTGTTTAAAAACATAGTTAATAAGATTATTTTTAAACGCCTGTAAATGGTACCAGGCCGGGCGTTTTTCATAAACCGGTAGCCAGTTGGCCTCACTATCCCATTTTAAAAAGCCGGAGGCGTTGAATGTGCCGGAGGTATTGCTATACCTGCCCTGGTCTCCGAGCCAATATTGATACATAGATATTCCCCTGGCAGCGTGTAACAAATAGCTGCGAATGATCCAGTCGGCTTGTATTTGCTCCTCATTTTTACCGCCAAAGGGATAAATTGCGGTAAAGCTGGATGTTTTGCGGTTATCAAGATAAGCGTCAAAGCCCAGCTCTGTATTGTACAAACCTGCATCCATTAAGGTTGCATAGTAGAGGGAGGTATCTAATTTCTTCTCAAGGTTGTAAATAGTATTCTCCGGGTTTACTGCATGGCCCTGGCCGGTCCATTGAACTTCAAGGGTAGAGGGATAGCTGTGCACGTTAAAGATGTCCACAGGGCAGGGTTTAAAGCCTACAGGGCGGTTATATTTCCACCAGTGGAGGATTGATTCAATATAATCGGAATTTATGTAAGAGAGCGCCGGGAAAATAAGTTTAACACCGGTGCCCCAAACGCCAACTGAATCTCCGTTATAGGTTATTTGCCCACCATGACCATCGTAGTAGGCGCTCATTGCTGCAGCAATTTGGTAGGGGTAGAAATAACCGGCTTTTTTAAAAGGGCCGTCTTTCTCATTGTCCGGCTCTATTGCAGTAAGGTTTAAATATTGCCGGCCACCAATAGCATATTTACGAAGGCTCCAGGCTGCACGGTCATAACTGGAAGGGTCATCGGCAATTTCATTCATGGTGAGTATTCCGGTACCAATACCGGTATCTACGGTTTGGGTTGCATAATTAAACCGCTGCCAGGTATTTTCATTGGCATAGGCGGAGGGAATGGGTTTTTGATCTGCCCAGTCGCCGCCGCTGTTATTTGATGCAGAAACCATGGAGCTATCTACAAGCGAGCCAAAACAAAAGTGTACGTTACTGCCTGAATTTTTTAATCTTACGCCATTTAAATATTCAACATCGCTGGCTGTGCCGGATGGGTGTTTTAAAGAGCCATTGGCATACTGCAGGTAAGCTGCGGCCATGTAATAGCGCATTCCACCGCTCCAGCCTTCATCGTAATAATTGCCATCTCCTGAGCGGCCCATGCCAAAAAAAATATTTGTTGCAATAATACTGTCAACGGGTTTTGCAATCGTTTTTTTAAACACCGGAGGAGGCTGTGTTATGTTTTGATTAACCGTTCCATAAAAAACAATTTCGTTGAGGTAGCCCCAATTTTCACCAACGGTAATACGCAACCATTCCGTTGTAACGTTTGTATTTAAATCATACCAGGTGCCGCTTGTAGCTTCATTTTTTACCGTTGCAAAATGGCTGTAATTAAAGGGCGTTCCCGAAGCAAACTGCAGGCTATCGGTGCCGTTGTTTATTTGTGTGTAAATGCAAATTTTTGTTATGTTGTATATTTTGGGGAATTGCACTTCATAAGTAATTCCCTGGGGAGGCAGCGCCTTTATACGATACCTGCCGGTGTAGGAGTTCCATTGAGTAATAAGGCAGGTGTTAACATCAAAAATTGCCGGGCTATCCCACCAGCTATTAGAGTTAGCTGGTTTAATGCTTTGATTGCTTGAGCCACTTACCTGCACATTTGTACTTTGCTCATCAAACAGCGCCCATTTGTTACCGGTAAGCGTGGGGTTAATAATTTTTAATATGGGTACTTGCTGAGGCTGCGCATGTGCAAAATATGCCACAATTACCAAGCAAAATATAGAGAGTGTTTGTTTCAATTGTATTAATTTAAAATATGCCAATCAGATGATGAAGATGTACCAACGGCCACATATTCTTTTTTAGCAACGGTATCAATATAATGGTCTCCAACGCATACAGGGGTAGATGCCGGCGCTCCTGAGCCGGTTTCTACAATCGGACTGTACATCCATTGTGAACGATTTGCATCGTACCAGTACATTCTTCCTTTATCCTTATGATGAACCATTAACCCATCTGCAGGGTTTACAATAGCATCTATTTGAGTTTGTGAAAGAGAAGGGTATAACACCCCTTGCGTAGTTGAGAACACTTGGAATTTTGCGGTTTCTTCCGGCGTTACCGTTCCTAAAGAAAAGCGACCAACACTGTCGAGCTGGGCAACGGTGTTGTTTCTAACTCTAAAATCCATGTGGCCCGTTGGTCCGGTCCATGAAGCAATTGAATAACCACTCGTTGTATTGCCCCAAAAATAGCCTACCATTGTTGGCACCACCATTCCACCGTTTGCTGTAATTGTAGAGCCAGTTTGAACTGCTCCAACATTGTTAACACTGGTAGTTACTCCACCGGCAACGGTTTTAATATTTAATGTACCGTCTCTAATGATGTAAACATCGTTACCAACCTGTGAGAAGGTTACGCCGTTTGACTGGTCAATATTATTGCCGCTAAGGCTTATTATACCATTGCCATTGTGTGTGCCAATTCTCACTTTTGAACCCAGGCGTAACATACCGGTTAAGCCGCTCGTTAAGTAATTAAAATCTTTATTGCTGCTTAAACCGCCGTCAAAAGAACCATAAGGAACGCTGCCCGTTGCAAGGGGCAACTCAAATGTTTTTTTAGAGGGAATAATATCTGCATTTAAAATTGCTTTATAAATGTATTGATGCCCAAGAATTGAAGGGTGTAAAGTATCTGCATCTAAAGCCCCGGCTGCGAGGGTTGGATAATAAGTATCAATAACTTTATTAGCCGGGTAAGTTGAGGCAATGTAATCTACCAAAGGCTTTACATCAACGGCTTTTTCATAAAACGGCAAAGTATGATAAACTGTTATTCCGGCATTTTGTAACCGGGTTACAACCGTATCATAATCTGAAGTGTATTGAGCAAAAGTTCTTCCGGCCCTAATATCGTTTGAGCCCAAAGCCATCAAAACATTTTTGGGATGCAAAGAAATAATTTCACCGGTAAGGTTTAAAGCATTATTGATTTTCAAGCCGGGAGCGGCGTAAATGTCGGTGTATTTATATTTACCCCTCAATTGCTGAGCAAAACCATCTGTATAGTTATTTGCCTGGTAGCCCACCACTTTGCTATCACCCAGGATTAATAAATCAGGTTTGTTGATGTCTTTTGAAAAAACAGCAAGGCTATCCAAAGAGAATAATCCGCCTTTTGAAAAAACGGCATATTTACCATACCAGGATGTTGAAGCATTCGGCGAATAAATAGTGTAGCTATAAGTAATTCTTACCGGCGCTGCTTTTGTATTTTTATTATAAGCCTGCGCCAGTAAGTCTGCGCCGCTTTTTTCAAGAGAAAAAACTATTGTATCTCCAACATTAAAAGCAAGGGCAGATGATGTGGCAAAAGTGTTGTTATTACCAATTGTAATTTTACCTGAATTAGCTCCCGTAGTCATGTCAAAAATTGCGGACAAACCATATACTCCGGCAGTTCTTATGCCAAGGCCAAAGCCGAATGAAGAAGCATTTTTTTGACCTACAATAAATCTGCCTGTAAGGGTATAATTTTCTAAACAAGAAAAGCCTTTAACATCAAGAGTTTGCGTAAAATTATTTGCACCTGCTGAAAAATCTAACTTACCGCCGGAAGCCGATACTGTTGCTCCATTAACGTCAAATTTTGATAAGTCGGTAAAGTTTTTTTCTTTGAATAAATTACCTACAAAATCTGATTTATTAGAAGAATCGGGAAGTACAATATTGCCGGATATATTTGCCGGTACACCATTAACACTCGTTGCTAAATAGCCATTTGCATCAGGCAATTGTAAAGTATATGATTGGCCAAGCCCGGCGTTTTCAAATAATAAGTTTTTCCAACCCGGACCGGCATCAAAGCCACTTTCAATACTGAGTGTACCTGTAGGGGCATCTAATTTCATAGTGCCGTATGCCGTTTCCGGGGCGCTGTTTGAAAGCCCCTTAAGTTCTATGGTAGATTGCCCTGCAGTATTAAAAAGTTTTATTTGATTGTATTCGCTGAGAGGGAAGGTATTTTTAACGGTTATTGCATTATTTGTTTCACTGCCTTCATCAGTAACCGCCTGTAAATCGGGGGTTGCTCCCCCACCGCCTCCGGTTCCTGTTATTTCCACTTCAAAGCAATATCCGCTGCGGCGGCAAAAGCGAAGCGTGGTATCATTTACCTGTATAACATTTACGACGGCCATGGTATCCAGGCCGGCGGTTGTTCCCCAATTGTAAATGCCACCTTGTACAAGAATGTTATCAATTGATTTTTTGCCTGCAGCTCCTTTATCAATAATTTTCAAATGATTAAACGAGCTGGCTGTAAAGCCGCCAAAATCATTTAAGGGAATGGGAATATTTTGGTAGTTGGTATCCTGGTTATTGATTTTTGAATTGTCAAGTATAACAGGCAAGCTCCAGTTACTGCTGCCATTTCCGATGGATACTTCAAAATAGCTGTTATTGTCTTTTTGAATTTTTACCCAAAATTTTAGGGTGTTGTAAATAGCAAGGGGAATGCTGTCTGTACCGGTTCTAAAATACATTGCCTTGTCAACAGCCGGGGAAATTTTATTATAATTTATGTGAATGGAACCGGTGTAGGGCAAGGTAGTGGCATCAAAATTTACGGCAGTGCCGCTATCGGAAGTAATCCATTCAATATGCTCATCATAAATTTTTTCTTCTACAATGGCGCCGCCATTGTAAGAGCCATCAATACCAACAAGAACAAATGTAAGGTAGAGCTGGCTCCTGGTATCAACCTGTGGCCTTACCGGAGCTGCGGAGGGTGTGCCTGTAATAACAATGGCATTGCCGAGTGAATCCAGGGCAATAACATCAATCCGGGGCAGGGAATCCGGGGCGGTAAGGGTTACGGTTTGCCCCAGGCTGTTGAACCTGCCGCTATTGATGTAATAAGTTGCGGCGCTTACGTCAAAATTTGGGCCTGTAGCGTGTGTTACAATACCGCCATCAATGAGGGCTGTTTCCCGGTCAATAAAACCGATTAAGCGAGTGCCGGTATTGTTAGCGGCAAATAAAGTATCTGTAAAACGGCTGCTGCTAATGTAAACGCTATCGCCGCCAAATTGAAAAGATTTATACCAAATGCCACGGAGGCGGAAGCTGTCCACGGCTTCGAGGCGTTTTGCTTTTAAATAGCTTTGTGTATTAACTACCTGCGATTGTGCAATATATGCCACAAAGAGGGAACAAAATATGGAGAGTAATTTTTTCATTTATAAACGGATCCTTTGGTAGATGATTAAAATTTTGAGTACAGCGCCGGTGCCGGATACGCCGGTAACGTATAGATCACTATTGAGCTCCATGTAATGGAACTCGCTAAAAACTTCTTCTTTAAATTCAGTTATTAAGCTATCGTAAATAAATTCTTCGCCTCCGGGTGAAGTGCCAAATTTTAAGTGTGGAATATCGGCGCCGGTGCATTTTACAATCACATGCTTTACGAGGCAGTTTTGAGGCAATCTTTTACCGGTAACGCCATCGGCAGTAACCGGTGCAATAAGCAGGTATTCTTCGCCGCTAAGTGCGCCATGGCCGGAGCTGTTATCGGATACGGTATAAGGCAAAATTTACTTTTTACGGGTTAAAAAAAAATACCGGCTAAAACCACGGCTACTCCTGTAAGGGTTGATGCTGCTGGTTTTATCATTTCCCATGTTTTTTTAAAAATAGAATTACGCTGTGCCCTGCCATACATTTTTGGACCATTAAGAATTTTGGTAATTGCATCATTGTTCATGGCATCGGCCCATTTATTTAAATTTTTGAACTTCCAAAAATGAAAAGCGCTTAATACAGCATATTCAACCGATTCTAAAATTTCCGGGTGATTTAAAAGCCTATCATCCCCAAATATTTTTTTTGAGAAGTACCCATAATTCCAGCGACCGGTGAGCTGGAATATACCACGTCCTTTAAATTTGGCGCCATCGCCTGGATAAAGATTACCGAGATTTTTACCCGACCTTGTACCAGGCTCATATCGTTTAAAATAATCTTTAGAACCGTACTCCACAAAACTTTTAAAACCATCGCTTTCATATACAGCTTGCGCTACAAAGGCGGAAAGCCTTTTATTTGTATTAACCTGAAATTGTGGGGCATATTTATTAATAAGGCCAGCTACTTCATTTAAAGTATCTTTTGGTGTATTTGGAGCAAGTACGGATAAATTGATGGCCATAATTTTATTTTAAAAATGATTTAATAACCAATAACCGGGTATCTCTTACAGGAGGCGGATCACCGGGAAGATAATCGGGGTTATTGGGGAAGATACCGCCCACAGGTGCGTAGCCGGTAGGGTCTGTAGCCATGTCAAATTCTATATCCAGGTCGGTCCAGTCTTCAATTTCTATAAGCTCGTGTGGGCCTTCAAAACTCTGCTGTGGTTCGAGGATCAATATTTTATTGATGGTAACATTTACATTGCCCACATTTCTTAAGCTCCAGCTATGGCAACCCTGTGCGCTCCATTTGCGGCTTTTATCAATTATTTCAAATGAATGATGCCTTTTAGTTTTAGCCATTGTTACGGGTTTTTACAAGTTGTAAAGCAATCATTATACCGCCACCAATGAGCAATAGATTTTTAATTTCGTCAAAAAAGCTTCCTTTGTTGGATGCAGCTTCTGTAGTTATTAATGCGGCATTATTTTGTGCGGCGGTTAAAGCCTGCTGGCTGGTATTCATCAACTGCTGTGCATTCCGGGGTGAAATATGACCTGCCTGCTCTTCCTGGGATATTTTCAGTTGGTACTCCTGTTGCCATTTTTGCATGTCGTAAGCCTCGTTAATGGCTCTTAGCCTTGTGAACAAGGCTGTAATTTGATTTACCGCATAGCCATAAACAAGAGCAAGCACTACAGCAATGGCAACATATACAATTGGGGCAAGGCCAATGCCGGATACTACCTGGCCGTTTGCGGCCCATGTAAATTTAGCTGCAGGGAAACTGCGCAGCTCACGCTCATAATTGTTGAGCATTAAATTACCCTCGTTAAACATTTGCTGTTCGGCATTGTTTAACCTCCTTTTGCTGAGTTGGTTTAAAAATTCGGCAAGGGTATTGTATTTGTATTTTGCCAGTTGCACTTCCCTGTGCAATTGATCCAGGGCTTTTAATTTTTCTTCGGATATGGCGCTTACTTTTTCGGCAGCAATACCAAAATCTTTTGTTTGCAAAATGGCATAGTAGGCGCCGGAACCGTTGGTTTTGTAAAACCGGGCCAAAAAATATTTGGCAATTTTTTGTGCATCTGCCTGCCGATACAAATCTTTAACCTGCAGGTAATCGGCATATACGGGTACGGCTTCTTTAATAATCCAAAAATCGGCATTAATGCCCATGGTAGTATGTCCGGTTTTGTTGAGTGCAATACTGCCTGCAGGAGCAATATTTTTGCCACCGGTTTTTACGATGTAGCGAAACTTATCGTAGGCATCCTGTAAAGAGTTGTAGTAATTGTAGCTCTTTACTCCGCTTGATGCCACCCGGTAAAAAGTAGGCGCCAGGTACCCTTTTTGAGAAAATGGATAAGCGCTGTTTTTTGCCAGCTCCTGCATACTTATGGGCATTATCATAGCTTAAATATTTTTACAGTTTTAAAAATTTTTTACCTGCTTCCCACTGTTTAGGATTTAAGGTTTTAATATCGGCAAGGCGTTGCAACTGCTCAGCAATGCCGGGGTTTTCAACACAAAGGCTATCAACGGCTTTAAAAATTTTTGCCCGGGTTTCTTTATCAAATGCCATGAGGTTTGGGTATTCGTGCATGGTATTAATTTTGACTGTCCATAAAATCAATGCCGGCCTGGAACATATCCGGGTCATTTTGTTTTAGCTCGGCAAGTTTTTCTAAATGCGCCAACACATCGGGGTTATTGGTACCGAGTTTGTCCAGGGCCGAGAAAAGCCGGTCCTGCTGTACGGCAGTGCCTCCTATTTCGCAGGTATCGCCTTCAATATGGTTTTCGGGAAGGCTGCCCACGGCCGGTGTTTCAGGCTTTGGCTCATCGTTGGATGATTTCATTGCCTGGCCCATCATGCCCATTACATCTTTAAATGCCGGGGTTTTACTAAGCTGTGAGTAGGCAATAGCGCCAACGGATGCCAAACCTTTGTTGATGGCTGTTTCCCGTAGCCTGGCTTCTTTTTTGAGTTCTGCATTTTCTCTTTCGAGGGCTTCCATTCGTTCTTTTTCACGCATTTTTTGAAGGCGCTCATCAAATTTTTTGTCGAGGGCCGATTCAAAGTTTTCCGGCGTAACCTGGCCAATGCCTTCAATAAAAAAGCTGCTGTTATGGGTTTCGGTACCGGCAATTGCAGATGGTAAATGATTGAGGCTTTCCAGCTCTATTGCAGAATCTACGGCAGCTCCTTTTTTATCGGAACGTTCATAAGCTACAATTATGTAGCGGCCAGGGCTTAACCGGTCAATTTTCTGCTGTAAATCATCGCAGGATGCGGTAATGGTAAGGTCCTTATCTTCAAAATTTGCGGAGGCAACATAGTTGCCGGCTGCTTTTTTAGATTCGTTTTCAAAAATCCGCCAATAGGGATTTTTGCTGGCCCTTACCAGCTCTACCACGTTGGTACGTTTATAAATTGCCATAGCTTAATAATACACTTCGCCCATTTCGCCAACGGCGCTAATGGGTTGACCGTCTTTTGTTTTGTAATAAATAGTTATGGGCACTGCGAAACCAAGGCCATCACCGGGCATTACGAGGGCGCCGCTGTTTGGAAAATCAATAAAAGATTTCCTGAAGTCCACCAGTTTATCTTCAAAAAACAAAATAAAATTTTGGTTGTTGAAAAAAGTTTCCAAAGGAAGCCTTTTAATGGGGTACTTGCTTTGCGGAGTGGAGAGGGTAAGGTAACCTTTTTTCATTTCGGCATTAGCCATTACTGTACGTCCGCTAAAGGTTCTTACCAAAGCATCTGTATTGATGCTTATACCGGTAACAATTACCTGGTCCAGTGTGGTTTCATTGTCGCTAAACTTATATTGCCTGCTGTTGGGGTTGTTTACAACAACTTCTACAGTTTCACTAAGTGCAATTTTTTGAACTTGTAAACTCACGGTAATATTTTTTTTTGTTAGTAAAAAGCAGCCGGAGACTTGCCCCGGCTACTTGTTTTTAAAGGGATCGGGTTATAATAAAAACGGGCAACAATTAAGTGTTTGCAGAACCGCCACTTATCAATAAACCATGCAGGTAAAGCACCGCTTTATGATCGGTACCGGCAGTAGCCGAAGCACCGGCCCATCCGGCATAAGTGGGGTATTGCAATTCAATTTCGTTTGTTCCTGAACCGTCAATTTCAATGTGCGGAGTTAACCTGTATAATTTCTTATGAAGGCTAAACATATCCCTGTTGGTACCGGCAGATTGTTGCGTTTCGGGAACATTGAGGAAGCGTTGCGTATCCAGGGCAGATATCCACTGTTTTTTATTCATGGTCATTTTTAAGATGCCATTGAATAAAGATTCCAGGAATGGTGCGGCGGCGGCAAAGTCGGTAGCATTGGGATAGCTGTGCAATCTTCCGCCGGATTGGCCCTGTAGCTGTTTTAAAAGGAAAAGGCCCATTTCTGTAACTACAAATTTGTCGTTACGGTCCAGCCTGGTTTCAGTAGTTGCCACATTGCTTGAATCGCCTACAAAAGTGTTGAAGCGAATAATGTTGCTGGTGTTGGTAATTACTGCCTCGAGGCGAAGGAATGAAGGCGAGATGTCTTTGCTGTCATACTCCGGCCTTGTACGGTAGCTCATATAAGCGCCCCTGGCACGTTCTGTATTAATAACCTGTACACCGGCGCCACCGCTCTCTGTAGATACGCCCGGGGCGCCTACATAGCTTCCCAGCGCATTAGCAGGAAGGTTGATGATACCGTAACTGGTTAAAGAATAAAACAGCAGGTTAAATGAGCCTACGGCCATTAAGGTGCTGTGCGGATCGGTGTGGAAAGCTGCAGATAAACCTGCAGATAAAAGCAGTGTTGAAACCGCAAGGATTAAAAGTGTTTTTAAAGTTTTCATTGTACTTTAAGAATGTAATTTTTGATTAAAAAGTGTTTACAAGTTTTGGCCGGTGATTAGTTGGCTACGCCGCTTACCGGGTTATCTACATCGGTTCCATAAACCGAGGTGGTATAATTGCCGATAGGCGCATCAATTTCGGTTCCGGTAATGCCTGGCACGTTTAATGCTTTTGCAAGCTCTACGCCGGCCTGGGCCATAATACCGTTGCTGAAATCGGAGATGAAGCCTTCTTTTTTGCCGCCGCCAACTACAGAGGGTAGCGCAGCGCCAAGCACCAGGCGAATACCGGCGTTAACCACCGGTTTAATTTTGCCTTTGCCGAGGTTTTCAATTGTTTTGCCAGCATAGGCACCAGCAACTGAACCGGCAACCAGGCCAGCGGCAGAACCTACCCTGGACTGGATTTTTTTAAAATTCAACTTTGCCATTTTATTTGTTTTCGTGGGTTGAGTGATTAAAATTTTTGTTTTTTAGCCGGTAATTATTTTTTGCGCCCGGACATGCGCTTTAATTGGTTTTTCAGCGATTTAAGTTTAGCGGCTTTTCTTTTAGCTGCTTTAGAAGCATTAGCCTTTTTCTTAATTGCTGAAATTTTTGACCTGGTCGCTTTTATTTGGCGGTCTAAAGCGCCAATACCAGATACTCTTTTCTTTGCCATGAATTTGAATTTTTGGGTGATTAAATAAAATATTTATCAGCATTTGCAGAGGCCGGGCTTTACGCCGCCGCCACTGTTTTCAATGCTTTCTTCTGTCATGTTTTGATGTTGATTTTTAATATCCCAGGCAAATTGCCCGGCTTCATCTTCGGTAATGGGTGTGTATCCATTTTGCGTTTGAGTGGCCAGTTCATCTACCTGCTGCTGGCTCATTTGCGGATACTGGTTTTGAAATACCTGCTGTGCCTGGCCATAGTTTGCATTGTTATTGATTAGTTCGGTTGCGGTTTCGCTTAGATCCCCGGTATTTACATTTCCGTAATCCTGGTTAAGCTGGCCGTAATCAATACTATTGCCGAGGTCGCCCTGCAGGTCGGGCATATCCTGGGCGGTCATTTGCTCATCTTTACCACCGCCAAGTTTTTGAACAATCCATTGAATGGCTTTTATAACTGCTGATACAACCGGGCCAAGGCCGGGAACAAAATTTGCAGCTCCCTGGGCCACATTTAAAACCTTGTTTGCAGCATTAAATATTTTTTTGCCTTTGCCGGAAGATTTTAATAATGGGCCAACGGTTTCGGGCGAAAAATTAAAGTGCTCGGGCAATTCTCCAATACGTTGCAGGTTTACCCTTGCATGGAAGTAAGGGCTGCCAATGCCTTTAATTGCTGAATTTTTTATGGCTTCGGCTAAAAAGCTTTCGGGGCTTTTGTGGTACTTTTTTGTGAGCGCATTACGCACAATGCCCATAAAATGCTTTTCCTTCATCCCAATTTTTTTGGTAACGAAGCGTTTAAATTTTTCGGCCTTTTTACGCTTGCGTTTCATTTTATCGGGCAATGAAGCTTCGGGGGCAAATAAGTATAAAAATGCAGGTGCAGCTTTGGGCAAATAAATTTCCATAATGCCCTTTGCAATCAACCGCAGAGGGAATGTAACTACTTTAGCTACTGCATTTGCAGCTTTTTGTACGCCCTTACCAATGGCTTTAAAACCTTTTTTAAGGGCACGGCCAATTTTTTTAAAGAAGCCTCCTATAACGGCGTTATCTCCTTTTTGTATCATGGCTTCGCCGAGGGCAATAATTGCATCGGGATTATCAATTTTTGAAATGCAGTAATCAATGGTGCCAATAGCGGCATTGTATTTTTTAACCTGGTAATTTTCGGGGCCGGCAATGGCAATGCTGTTACGTTTTTCAATTTCGAGGCGCTGCCTGGCAAGCAGGAGGTCCAGCTCACCTTCGGAGAGCTGCTCCATGGGTACATTGATTTTTAAAACCGTAGGATCAATGCCCGGAGCCGGGCGGTAAATGGGTGCAGTAATGCGGCCGGCAACCATTGCGGTGCCGGTGTTTAAAAATGCATTATATACTTTGCGCTGCTGCTGTGCAGGCATTGTAGTAGCCCCGAGATAATGTACTTCGCTCATAAGGTAATCCCTTTTATGCGTAAATGTTTTTTCTGTATTAAAAGGCCCTTTCCAAACGCTGTCGAGAATTATTTCACCGCCATTTTTTAGCGGAACATATACATAAACATGCGTTGGAGTGGCTTCGCTGCTGTACGATGCGAACCGGTATCCGTAAGGAATACCGAGATTTTTTAAACAACTTGCAGTAAACAGGCTAAAGGATTTACAATCTCCCTGTTTCTCCTCCCAAAGCCGGCCCGGGCTTTTAATGTACTGCTTGCCCAAGGGGTCAACTTTGTAGGGAATTTCTTCTTTAACAAAAGCCCAAATATTACGGCAGGTTTGTTTTAAAGATGCAGCCTGTAGCTGAGTGGCAAATTGCTGTGTGTACCATGCAGCGAATTTATCTGCCCACAAAACCGTATTAATAATGTCCTGGGTATTACCATCGGCATGGCGTAATTTATCTTCGCCCGGCCGTGGTTTACGGATTAATGAGGTTTTGTAAGGCATTCAAAGAACTAATTTTGGTTTTCAACAGTATCTACTGCAGGAGTTTCATCTGCAGGTGGCAAATTTTCCTCCCCTCCTTCCGGTAAATTTTCTTCCACCGGATTAGGATAGTTTTCATTTTTTTTAGGCAAATTTTCTTTGCTGTAAAAAGCATTGTTTTGGCTGCAGGCACATTGCTGATTAAAATGTTCCTCTGCACTATCTGCCGTTTTAAAATGCGTGGATTTAAAACCTGTGGCCGGCTTATAGACATAAAACCCTTTAGGATCCTGGCAAACAAACACAACACGGTTTTTGGGGTCGTGGCCTTCTTTTACGGATTTAAAAAGTTGAGCACTCATAGTTTATTTTTAGTTTAGAGTTCCTTTTATTTTTGGCTGAAGCTCCCAGGGAATGGGTATAAGGCTCAGGCCCTGTTGCATTCTTTTTGCATTCTCTGCCTGCAATTCTGCATAAGAATTAAATTTTACCTGGGCCGGTTGCGTGGCAGGTACAGCACTTTTCTGTATAGGCGTTGGATTAAGCCTTTTTAAAAAGCCAAATCTTTTATGAAAACGCCTCCTGTATTTACGGCCCAAAAAGCCAACGGCCATTTCGTCGGAATATTCCTCCATATCTTCAACGCCGTTAATACCGGTAATGCCGGTGGCGCCAAGGTCAATAGTTGCCTTAACCGGCAACGAGAATAAGGGAGTATTGAGCAAGCCTTCAACCTGGGTTTTTATAAAGCTTTTTTTGTTGATGATATTGCTGATAACCGATAAGGCGTTCACCTTTGCGGAGAGCTGCACTAATTTTTCTTCACCGGCGCCGATATGTATGTCTTCGTTACTGGCCCAGGTTGCCAGTACCGTACCTGCGCCGCTTATGGTGCCATTAAAGGAGGTAATGGGAATAGCTACATGGTTTGGGTTTTTTACTTTTACGGCAACAATAATTTCGGGTTTAAGAATGTTGGTCCACTTTAATTTTAAGGAGTGGAGTTTGTACTCAAAAAACTTTATAGCCTGCTGTATGGCTTTTGAGCGAGCAAAGAGCCAAAGGCCAATGGCTGCGCCACCGAGTAAGATTATGGGAACTGCCGATTTCTTCGTCATGCTAAGAATTAGGCCATGAAAGTATAACGGCTAAAAAAAAGGGTTGCAAAAATTGATACAATTTGCAAACATTGCAAAAATTGATACAATTTGTAAAGCGTTTTAAGGCGTTTTTAGGGCTTTTTTTTGCAAAGGAACACAACACCCCTGGTTAAGGGATAAGCGAACATCTTTGCGTTCCTATAAAGCCAGGGCGGCAAATTCCAAAGCATCCAATACCAATGGGCTTTAAACCAATTAAAAAGCGTTGCTTCATTTTGCCGGGCAGAAATTTTAAATTTTTTGTTCTTATCTAAATACAAATAATTGGTAACGGCGAAGCTGCCAAACATGGGCAGGTTGTGATTAACCTGTTTTTTGAGGATGAAATAATATTTTTTTTTCATGGGTTAATTTTTTGAATGGATTCTTCAAAATCCAAACCATAAAAATTACAAAATTCTTTTATAGATATGAGCTGGTGTTTTTGTTTGCCCAAAACCTGACGGGCAAAAATTAATTTACGGGTAGCGGTGGCATGGCTGCAGGTAAGCAAGCTCTTTACATCGGCCGGGGTAATTACCAGGCGTGGCTTTTTAGGAGGCATTTAAAATAAAATTTATAGAAGAATAATAAAGAAAAGGAACCGTATGCGTTTTGGCTCTTTTTTAAATAAAACCGGGGAATAAGGCTGTGAAATAAAGAAGCAGCATGATTTATAATGAAAATTTCACATAAAAAGAAACCGGCCAAAAACAGGACGGAAACAGGAATAATAGCGGAGGGGCTGTTTATAACAGTAAGGAAGCTGGAATATGGATACTTTAATGGGTTATTTGGCGCCATAAAAAGGTATTAATCAGCAAATAATACCTACGCCATCAATGCTTGAGATGTAAAAATATTAAAAAATTTAAACCATAAGAGCTTATTCCAAACTTTTTTTAGCGCTGCCAAACCTTTGAATGAGTTGCAGGTTAAAAATATCAATGGCATAATCTATTTGCTCAATAATTCGATTGCGGACCATATTGGCATAAAAATTATTTTTTTCTATAGGAATTTGTAGCAGCGCCTTGTAAAGTGCCGTTGATTCAACGGAATCTAATTTAATGCTTAACAAACTTTTAGAGCTGTTAAGCCATTTTTGATTAAACTTTAGTTCTGCGCTATCCAGCGCCGCAATGCTTACCAGGGAAAGGAGCATTTCGGCTGCCCTAATATTTTTATCGGCATTGGCTGCATAAATGCTCCGGCGCAGATGCTCAATAAAAGGGAAGAAATATTCCAGGGAATATTGCAGATCAACCCTGGAGAGGCGTATGGTTACCATGGTTAACTAAAGTTCAGTTAAAAAGGAAATATCTTCATCGAGGATTTCGGAATAAGTTTCTTCAAATTTTGTATCGGGCCCGGTCCATTTTACTATTTTAATAATTTCAAATTCAAAATTGCCTTTGTTTTTGTATAAAATTTGAAATACTTCTTTAACGCCATAGTTGTTAAAAAGTGTTTTAATTTTTCGTAATTCTTTAGGGAACTTTAAGTTATCGGTAATTTCAAAACAAACTAAAGGCTCAGCTTCTTCCGTAGCATAAACAACCACATCGGGCTGAGGGCTATGTTCATCGCCATCAGCTACATTGGGCTCCGGTAGGGCAATAAAATCTTCATCAATGGAATTGTAAAGGTTAATAATGAGGTTCCTGATAATTACCTGGTGAGGTTTGGCAGCTTTGGCCATTCCTATAAATTCATCATTCATTGTAAGAGTTTTTTAATTTGATTGTATGATATTGTTGACCCGTTAATATTCCAGCAGAGTGTGCTACCCTTTACGCAAGCTTTAATTAATTTAAAATTACAGAAAAGGAAATAGGGTTTCACATAAGAATATTCCTGGCCATTGGCAAGGAATGTAATTGATTGTTTATTTATAAGTTGTATTTCCAAAGTGCGTAAATCGAAGAGTTGGCAGAAATGGCTATCCTAATTCAATTTCAACCTTTACGCCGACAATATTTTTTGGTTTGCCAAAAACTGTTACAGTGTTAGTATTTTCAGAATTATATCTTTTAGCTGCCTTTTCAATTATATATCTCCAATTAGGTTGTAGATTCCATAGTGTTGACAAAACATCGGACGCTTGCGTTTCGATTAAATCATGCTTATCTTTTTCTTTATCAGACAAAATTCTGTCATAATAAAACCGATGTACAGCCTCTGTAATTGCAGCTTGTACAAGTTGACTTTTCTGTATATGTTCTATAAGTGCATTCATTTGACTTATTATTTACCTGCCACATTCTGCCAACAAAAGTGTTGCTGAAAATTGTGGCTGGACGTTATATAATCGGCTGACAGTAGTTAAGGCGCAGCCATGTACCTTTATTCATCTGCGGTGCTGCCAATTCCACAAATTCAGCAACACCGATTCGTTAGCCGTCACCCTTTCAACTGCCAAAATGGAACGACTTTATCAAGTTTAAGAAACACCCATTTGGACAAATCTTTTTCGTAAATATCCAAAACGTATATGTCGTGAATTACACCTTTTGGAACTTTTGGAAAAGTTGGCTCTGATACATATATTTCAATAAACGTTTTTTTAAATTCAGGATTTCGAATAGACATAAACGCTTCTTTCAGTTGTGTGCTGACAGGATAAGTCCAGGTTGTTTGAAATATTATTATATCCTTATCTCTGCATTGCCTTAGAACAGTTTCTAAACCTTGTTTTTCCACATCACAAATTGAAAGAAAATCAATATTATTGGCTGAAAGATATTCACCAATAATTTCAGACAAATCGTCTAAGAAATGACCGTTTTCTAAGAAGGCAACCCTTTTGTCTTTACAAAGATTAATCAATTGCTCACCGGGCGAACGGCTAACAATCGGTTTTGCTCCAGTGGGGCTGAAAGAAGAATCCTCAGCATTTGTTCGTTTACTGGCTTTTGTTCGGGCTGACGTTGTTCCATCAGCGATAGTACTTTTTTTCATCTTTTTGTTTTTTACTCGGCTAACGTTCCAGCCGAAAGTTATAAATTGCCCCACCGGCGCAAAGCCGCCGGGCGTTACCGGCAATTCAAAACGACACCACCCCATTGCTCAACCATAGCGGAAGCAATTCCAGCGAAGGACTTACTTCTTTTATGACCTCCTTTGTTTGTGCCGCTAATTGCATCGGTGAAATATCTTTTTTTGCCGGACTTGTCAACATAAATCGGCTCCGGCTTTTTCGTATGTGTTTTGCTACTAAATAAATCATCGTTCTTCCTGTGTTCCAGCTTTGGGAGGTTTTTTAGCCAAAGGCAGGTTCTTTTCAAATCGCTATCCCCAAAATAATAAGGATGAATTATTTGGTCAGGCTTTCTTATTACTGCATCTGCACAGCCGACAGGGTTTTCAACCGCTATGTGTTTTACATCTGCCTCCAGGCATTTGGCGAAAAATTCAAGTGCTTGTAACCTTTTAAAAACTCTGCCTTTATCATTCCAGTATTTTGTCGCTGCATAGCTGATGTAAGTGCATGGCGGATGAAGTATGGCTAAATCCCAACCATCGTTTATTACATTTAATAAATTGCCTTCAATATGCCTTTCAGGATATTGTCCCTCACATGGCAACAGGTCGCAACTATACGCATCAAAACCAGCTTTTAAAAATGCAGACATTATCACCTGACTATATTCGCAACCAACAAGCACACGGACAGAATGAACTGCCGGTAACAGTGCATTGGCAATACCGCCGCTTGACGGAATGCCTATCATCTGTATATCTTTATTGTGCTTCATTGCAATTTGTGAACTTTAGTATTTTTATTTCGGCGGCATCGCCAATGCTTCAACGTTAGCGGAAATGCTATCCGACCTCAATTGCATAGCCTATTCCTAACCTGTCTTTAAAATCAGTTGCCTTTTGGACAGACCCAAAATCAAAAGCCTTTAGCCTGTTAGTAGTAATCATTGTAACCGCCGCCCGACCAGCTTTGCTAATTGTCTTTCTCCTAACATAATGTTTGATGCCATCAATTGCTGTTATAACAAAAGCTGGCTGATGGTTTGGTTTACTGCGTTTCATCACTGAGCTATTTTCATTTGTTTAAAAAATGGTTTTATTGAGCAGTAGTAATCTGCTTCTTTTTTATTCATCAAGTAACCGTCAAAAATTCTATTAGTATAACTGAAAATTAAAGCGCCTCCCGACTGGACAACTGATTCTAAAAATTGACCCCAATTAGTTGCTAACACATAAACCGCACTTCTGCCAACATGGGGCTTGCTCTCACCCCTGGCTGACGAATCCGCTATGTTTTTTATATCATTATTCATCTTTAGTATATTTTGCTACCGGGCTTGACCGCCTTGATTGCCGGGGCGAAAAGCAAGCCCTGTTCGTTAAATAAAAAAAGGGCAGTAGTGTAATACTCTAATGCAACTCCGAGGCTTCGTTACTTGCATTACACTTGTAGCCTCTGTCTGCCCCTTTTATAAGGTTATATAAGAAATGGCTAAGAGCGGCTACTGGCGAGCTTAATGGGTATTTCAAGGGTTCAGAGTTCCGCCCGGTACTACAACCCTTTTTTCCCGCCATTTCTCATTTTTTTTATAGTTTTTAAAACCAGCCTATCATCACCATCATAGCTAAAGCAATTTGTGCAATAATGCTTATCACCCTCTTTGAGCCAATCGGATTCAATGGCATTTTCTTCGGCATAATTGGCAGTACTCCAGCAAGAGTACTCCTGGTCAGTGGCAATATCTACAGCACAGTTATCACAAACAACGGTGAACATTTTTACTTGACTAAGCATTGGTTTTTAATTTTTTGATTTTTACAATTCTTAGCGCTACATGCACTGTTATCTTCCTCATAAATTTTATTTTCTTTATAAGCAATATAATCGTAAGCCAGGCAAATTATAAGCAGCCATAGGCCAATAAAAAAAGCCGGCAGCCATAAAGGCATTAGCACCAGGTACCAGGCAATTTTTGCCGGGTAAAATATTTTTATCAAAAACAAAAAGCCCTGTAAAATTGCCAGGCTATACAGCAAGAGCGCTGCTATTCCTGTTCTAATTCTTTTTGGTCCTCTTGCCATTTTAATAATTTTAATGTAATTAAAGGATAGAGCTTTCTCTTTTCAAACACAACCGGATCCCCGGCTATTTGCAAATTGCCGGACACATATTCATAGTTGATGCTTTCAAATATTTTACGGACCATAACGGAACTTTGCATCAACAAACCATTTGTTTTATCGTTTTTTTCTCTTAGCAAAAAACCATTTTTAGAGACCACCTCCACATACCAATCCATAGGATCATCGGCGCTTTGATGAAATTGTAATTTATTTTTTACGGATAAATTCAATAAACTGCAGGCCGCTTCATTAATGCGTACCATACCGTTTTTACTGTTCATTTGAAAGCAGGGCTCTTTGCCTGAATGCCTGGCAGGCAGTACATCGGGAGTAAAGGTTTTTAAATTCATTATTTTAAAATTTAGGATTGATGAAGCGCTTTATTGATTTCTTCTTTAAAATTGGGTAGCGGTGGAGCTGCAAATGTGGAGAGCTGTAACCGGTGGTTTTCAAAATGGTAGTAGAGGGTTTGGTTGAGCTCCGGGGTAATTATAGGATCCTGGCATTCTTCCAGTTCACCATCGTAATAACGCCGGCAGAGGATGCTAAAGGTTTTTTCGCCGGGGGGGCGCATGTAAATGGCTGCGGCGCTGTATTTTTTTTGCCAGCGCTTTTCTACCAGGTTAATTAAATCGGTGTAACCCTTTTGTTTGTCGAGCAAAATAAAAGGTACTTTTTGTTGCTGCAGCTGGTGATAAGTGCAATTATGCTCATTGCCGTACAAATGGCGCTTTTGCCCCTTGCGGTCGTTAAATTTTATAAACAGCCTAAAGCTAAAGTAGGGCATGAGCAGCATTTTTAAATTGCCGGTAAGGTTATCTTTTTGCTCGTAAAAGGAGCTTTTGTTTGGGGTCATTTTTGTTCAAAATTTATTTTTGCGACAATTCTAGAAAGTTCTAGAAATACTAACGAAACACTAGACACTGGTTAATACTGGAAAAGTTTTAAAACTATTGTTAACCATACTTGTAGTTAACAATTTTTTCCATCAGCCCGGGGCGGCCGCCTCCGGCGGGCCGGCTATGCCGCTTTTTGTTTTCTTTCTTCCTTTTCATTTTGTTGCGTTGAGCTGGTGAGCACATTTATTTGATCGGTAAGGAACCAGGCTGTTTTTTTGAGCTGTGGGAGCCATTTGTAGCCATCCTGCCGCCCACCGGCGGCTGAGGGCACATAAAGCCTTGTACGCTCTTTGCTATGAATACAGCGTTTTGTAATGCCAATCAGTTTATGTTGCTTTAATTTTTTTTTCATGTACGAAACGCTTTGGGCGCTTTTGTACTGGTGCTGTTGTTGCATACATAATACGCCACGGTTTACATCGGCCCTAAAGCTTTGTATTTCTTCCAATAGTGCTGACCCTTCAATAAATGCTTTCTGCTGCAGCTTCAGGAGTTGCTCCTGGAAGTAATGGGCATCTGTGCGGATGCGATAAAGGCTGCAGCCCTGGTTTGCGAACAGGGGCATTAATTGCTCTGTAATGAGCGGATTTTTTTCTGATCGGTAAATAAGCGCTTGTAGTTGCTTTTGCTGGTTGTTGCGTATTTCTTCGGCCCTTATGAGGTGTTGAAATATTTGATTGCCCTGGGTTTCACTTGTATCATATTTTATTTTAAAAATTCCGTTGTATGTAATATTTAAGAGTGCAGCGGCTTTGTGGTAAGCAATAAGAATGAGGTTTTCCCCGGCAATGCTAACCAGCTTTAATTGCTTTAGTTCTTCTATTCTGCGGCGAAGGGTTTTTACGTTGCACTGGCAAAAATCTGCCAGGTAGTTTTCCTGGGATTTATATTTTTTTAAAACCCCGGAGCTGGTAAGCGATTTCAGTAAAAAAAACACACTCCAGGTTTTTATGGCCCTGTTGGTTTCGTATTTATTACGCAGCTCACGCTGAGCTACGAGCGCCTCCGGCGCTCCTTTAAGTACCGGTACAAAATAGATTGATATGTTAACTGGGGTTTGCATAAAAAAAGGCAGCAGCTTTTAAAGCTGTTGCCTTAGTTGTTTACTTTTTTTTGTTAAGAGGTTTTTCTCCGTTTAAAAATTTAGCTAACACCTTTTTTGCTGCCGATTCGCTTACTCCTGCGGCTTCTCCTGCTGCAATTACTTCGGGAGCTAGATAAATTTCCGATGGTTTTATTTTCTTTTTATTACCCGGCCCGGAAACGCTCTTTCTTTTTTTGTTTTCGAAATTTTGAAGATTTGTTAAATATGCGGTATGAATTACGGCATGGCCGCTCATCAAAGATAAAACAACTATAAAAACATTTGATACATATTGCGTAACAGACAAATATCTTTTACCCTCATAATACAATTTACCTTTAACGGCATGTTGCTGCACTTTAAGGTGCAGAAAAGGATAGATGTGCTGGTTTTCAATATGGTTTAGGGCAATATGCTCTGCCTTCTCACCTATCCAGGTAATTGGATAACGATTTGTTTTTATTTTTATAGTTCCTGATAACATAAATAAGATTTTACCTGGCCAGCCATTTGTAGCTGTTGTTTATAAAATTTTGTGGTTTCTTTTTTTGTTTTAATGGGGCATCCGGCGCTGTGCGGTACAAAAGGATTGAAACCTTAAGTTTTCTTTTTTGCATTTTAACCGCATGATTATGCAGGTTTGATGGTGAATGCTCGGCCTTATCGAGCAGCTTCACCAGTTCGTCTGCTTCGTTAATAATTTCGTTAACCTGTTGTTCTTTTGTCATAGAAAAAAGTTTTAAAAGGCCGGGTGTGGAAACACCCTGCCATGGAATAACCATGCTTAACAAACCTCTTACCCTGTAGTAATTTCAGTAGTTTTTAAAGCCTCATAGTTTAACAACTTTTGTTTCAGGTTTTTCAAAAATTCTTTTCGTTGCATATAGTACTCTTTAATAATTTCCAAATTGTGGGTGCCCGGCAAATCCATTTCCCCAAAAACTTTAGCGTTAATTTCTGTTTGGTTCTGCAAAAGCTCAACGCCCTGCAAAAGAAGGTGTATATCTGTTTTATTGAGCATGGTTATTGTTTTTTAAATTATAGTTGAGTTGAATAGCTTCGCAAATCAGTTCCAGCTCGTTTAATTGAACAGCGAGGGCATTTGCAGCTCGTTTATACCAATCGGCAATTGATGTGGCAGCATAGGCATCTGCATTATCGTATAAAGCAGAAAGAAGGTAATAGTTTTCTATTTTTTTTCTTATGCACTCCATTTCATCAAGCAGCGCAGTAAGGCTGCAATAATTTAAATCATTCATTGCAACTAATTTTTACAAGGGCATTAGCGTTTAATTCTTCAATAAGGCTATACATATTTTCATACGATGAAAATTCGTTATTGTAATACAAAAATTGCCTTAATACAAAGGAAAATTTATCTGGGTCTTTACCTTTAGTTTCTTCACAACGTTCGTAGTAATGTTGTAGCATATTTTTTACAAATCCATAACTTTCCATTTTTAATGCTTTAATGAATTAAAAATTTTGTTTCTTTTAAACCGTTTATCGGTAATGGGCACTACCACCTGGTGTTTGCTTAGCAGTGCATCAATATCTATAAACCTTATTAGATACCTGCGGCTAATATTGCTGGCCATCAGTTTGCCGGAGTTAATCCAGTTGCGGATGGTATCTTCCTCTACATTTAAAATTTCGGAAGCTTCTTTTACGCCGCACGATTTGGACCGGCACCGGGGGCAGGCGTTGAGGCAAGCCTCAACCTCCTGCCGTATAAAGATTTCCACATCTAAGAGAGGCATTTCCTTAAAAGGGCTGCCGTGCACCGGTACCGCTTCCCCGGCTTTTGTAAAGCCTGTAAAAGGGATATTCCTGGTTGTTGTTGCATTATTTAACATTGCATAATTTTGATTTATGAAAAAATCATCTGCTACCGATTTTAAAACCATCTGCCTGGGTATAATTTCTTCGGCTCTTTTTGAGGGCCTTATAGCCATACCCGGGCTGTTGTATAAAAAACTTAATGCCATGCCAGCATTTGTAATTTCGTTTACCATTCAAACACTTATTTTTTGCGCTGCTGCCTTTGCTATTGTGCGGCTGTACCAATACCTTAAGGGTATAGAGCAAAGCATCCAGGATGAAAAAGAAAGCATCCAGGCTGAAAAGCAAAGAAGCATTAGCAGCAATGATGAGCTATGGCGCCATTTTGAAGAAAAGTACCGTAGCCTTACCGCCGAAATAAACGAACTTAAAAGCCAGCTTAAAAAGAACTAATTTTTTTTTGCAGGGATTTTGGCCGGCGCCTTAGCTACCGGCCTGCCCTGCTCTGCCTGCCCATCATCTGCTACCGATGAATTGTTTTAGCAGGCATTAATTTTTAGAAGGTTTGCAATTTTTTCATTACTGTTTTTTACTGTTTATTCCTGTACCCATATAAATTTTTGTTAAGGCATAGGTATATCGGCTTCCAAAATTTTGGTAGTCATCAAATTTTCGTTTTACTTTAGGGGTTAAAAGCAAAACGGCTCATACCTCAAGAGGTACAAGCCGTAGATTGCTCAAGTGTTGAAGGCGTAGCGGTAACTACAATTACCATTTGCTACTGTAATAAGGCTTTAGGCTTTTAAGCGTGGCTTATGGCCGGGCCCCATTAGTTATTTTAAGTAACGCAGGTTTTTTGTAGTTGTGCCGCCTTCAACCGGCTTGCGAGGACAATATTGAGATTTATTTCTCATTTCAACAAATTTTTTTGAGAAAAATTTTTCAAAAAGTAATGACTAGTAAAAAAAGATTAAAACAATTCATTGATTTTAAAGGACTTGACTATTATCCATTTGAAATGAAAAGTGGTCTTAGTAACGGTGCTTTGAAAAAAGCTACAGGTGTTTCTTCGACAAGTTTAGAAAAAATTCACAATGCTTACCCTGAATTGAATATGGATTGGGTTATAACGGGAAGGGGGGAAATGCTTTTACTCAAAGAGCAAAACATTGAGGAAAGCTGCAGCAGCTTAACCCATGCCGAGCTAAGAGAAATGATAGAAGATAAAAGAAAAATAATTAAAGAGCTGGAGTTAAAACTTCAGCAGCTAACAAAAAAAAATCAACTTATATAAAACCTTTTTTTTTATTCAAAATTAAACCATAAAAATGAAAACAATTTTATTATCAATGACTGTGCTGGCTTGCATTACAGCCAAGGCGCAAACTACAGAAAACGATTTAGGACGGGTAAAAAAAGTTAATGGGGTAGAAGCTTATGTGATGTGCGAGCCGCTTCGGAATTATGAAGTAGTGGTAGATGTAAATACGGGGATCAAAGCAGAATCGGTAATAACCGGCGGCCTCATTAATAAATCAATATCCGGTCGAATAAGCCAGTTTGTAAACAGGGCAAAAAAGGAAAATTCAAACATTGATGCAGTAGTATATAGTAGTGGTAAAAGAATTATTGGAATAAAATTCAATGATTCTGCAACTATTGAAACCAAAGGGATTGGACGTGTTTCAAAAATGAAAGGGCATCCTGTTTTTGTAATGTGTGAACCCTTACAAAATTATTCCGTATTAAAATCAAAAGGAGGAGGCGTAAAATGGAAATCTGCCTTTACCGCCGGTGTTGTAAATAATTCAATAGAAGAAGATGTTGAAAAAATTGTAAATAAACTTGACGGTGTGAGAGGTGTAAATGCATTTTATTTTGACGGAACAAAAGAAGGGGATGCCATAAGATTTGAAAATTAAATTTTAGCCATAAAAAATAGCCAAATTGCCAAAAGCCATAACAACAAAGGGTTTTAAACAGCCAATCCAGATCACACCTATTGAGTTCTTTTATTGTTTAATGCGCTCCGAATGAGTTACCGGTTTCCAAAGATTGTTTATGGATGTACAAATACACCCTTCCTGGAAAAATATCTTAAAAGATGAATTCAGCAAAGATTATTTTGCCGAACTGGTTTATTTTCTCAAAACTGAAAAGCAATTAGGCCGATTGATCTATCCTCCCGGCACCCTCATTTTTAATGCCTTTAATCAAACCCCCTTTAATAAAGTAAAAATTGTGATCCTGGGCCAGGATCCCTACCATGGCGCCGGGCAGGCGCATGGCCTTAGTTTTTCGGTACCCAATGGCATTAATCCGCCGCCTTCATTGGTAAATATTTTTAAGGAAATGGAAAAAGACCTCGGCTTAAAAATGCCGGTGGGTTATGGCAACCTTACTTCCTGGGCCAATAAAGGCGTATTGCTCCTCAATGCAGCCCTTACGGTAAGGGCCGGCGAACCGTTTAGCCATGCCAAAATGGGATGGGCAATATTTACGGATGCAGTAATTCAAAAAATTTCAGACTTAAAGGAGCATATAGTATTTATACTCTGGGGAAAATTTGCACAGGAAAAACAAATTTTAATTGATGAAACAAAACATTTCATTCTTAAAGCGGCACATCCTTCTCCTTTTTCGGCAGACAAAGGCTTTTTTGGTTGCAGGCATTTTTCCAAAGCCAATGAACTGCTTGCAAAAAATGGGATTGAACCGGTTGATTGGACTTTACTAAGCCCATAAATTTTAATCGTTGTAAAATGTTGAATCTGTTTAAAAATATTTTTGGCCGAATTTGGGCGCTTTGGGGGTTGCTGAGTTTTATCCTCACCTTCATCCTCTTTTTTCCGGTTTCCATGCTGGCTTATGCTTTTAAAGATGAAGTTAAAGGCCAGGAATATTTTATAACCATTGCCCGTTGCTGGATGAAGTTATGGCTCTTTCTCATTGCCTGCCCTTTACGCATTACCGGCAAGGAATATTTTGAAAAAAACCGGAACTATATTGTTACATTTAATCACAATGCCTTGTTGGATGTGCCCCTTTCGGCGCCCTTTATACCAGGAGCCAATAAAACTATTGCAAAAGACTCCTTTGCCAAAGTGCCGGTATTTGGCCTGTTCTATAAACGGGGATCGGTGCTGCTTAATCGAAAAGATGAATCAAGCCGCATTAAAAGTTATGAGGAAATGAAAAAAGTTTTAACCTCGGGCATGCACATGTGTATTTACCCCGAAGGCACAAGAAACCGCAGTTCCAAACCGTTAAAGGATTTTTACGATGGCGCTTTTAAACTTGCCGTAGATACACAAAAGGCAATAATGCCCTGCGTTATCATAGGTACAAAGCAGGCAATGCCCATACATAAAACCTTCTATTTATTCCCCACGAAACTTTCCATGCATTTTTTACCGCCCGTTGATGCGGGCAGCAATGATAAAATGCTCAAGCAACAAGTTTATGAATTGATGCTACAAGCTTATACCACTTTATATAAGTAGCCCTTTTACAATTCCATAAACGACCGGGTTCGGTTTACTTTAAGGTCTCTTAATATGGGGGATTTGGGTGAGATGTTTATGCTAAAAAATCTAAACCTTCCTACCGGTGAAATATTCACCGACATTTGCCAGCAATGCATATCCCTGCTGAGATACATGCTTACCATTCCAATTTCTTTAGTGGTGATATTAAAGGATCCGTTTGCGCCCAATTTCCATTTAGGCGTTAAGTTCATGGAGGCATTAATATTCACATCCTGGTTTAAGGATTTGGTAAAACTGCCATTGGTATTTAAAAAATTACTGTAGCGCAATGAGTAGCCAATGCTAATATCCCAGGGGATATCATAATCTACAAACTCGCCGGGGTTGTTTCGCATATATTCTGCTTCTGCCTCATAATCATTCATGGCGTTGCCAAAATCATCTACCAGTTTTACCCCACGTTTTTTAGGAGTGGAAGCTTCTTCATCATTGCCTGATTTTTTATTGCCCCCATTAAATGAGCTTTGCAGGGAGATGCCGCCTGTGGTCATCCGGCCCAATGAAAAAGGGCGTTTACTCCAAACCAGTTTATCCATTCTTCTTCCTGTTGAAGGATCTATAAGATAAGGATCCATAGATGCGCTTGCCGTAATTTGAATTTTTTCAAAAAGATTACTCCTTGCCGAAATACTGAGGTTGCTCATTTTAAATGAATCCACTAAAAGATTGTAACTACCGGAAATATTGAAGCCATCAATTAATACAATTTTCTTAACCGCATCGGCCGATGTATCTTTTTTATTCCTCACCTTCATGGAAATATTATTATCAATTCCAAAATTGATGCTGCCGCTTTTTCCTCTTGCAAAACCCGGGTACAAATTATTAGCATATTGGCCATAATAGTTTTTATGTCCGGCAGTATCGTATTGCAAATACTGGTAATGGTTTTTATTGATATCGGGCTTATACGAAAAGCCAATAGTTGGCCTTATTTCGTGGCGAATGGCCTGTACTTTACTTTTTTTACTGAAGGTAAACATCCCAAAAATCCTTGTGCTTGCACCGGCCGAAAAGGAGATATCCCTTTCTGTAAAAAATCCTTCTTTAAGCATTAAGGTATCGAGTCGTTTTTTGTCCGGGTTCCATTTTCTTAATAATTTTTGCTGGTACCATTGCTCCCGGTAACTTACCGATGGCGTAAGTTGCAATGGGCCTAATGAGGGCAGGGATAAGGAAATAGGCACCGAATGTACAGCGCCCCATTGCAGATTCTCGGCTATTTGTTTTGAAGCTTTTTTTGTGGTGTCCTCATAAAAAAATGTTTTACTATTGGCCATGGTATTTAAACCTATCCCTAAATTTTCATACCATTTATACGGACCAATCGGCTCTTCACGCCTAAACGGGTAAATGGTGTTCATGTTAAAATTAACAGTAGGCATATTGAGGTTAATGAGCCTTGAAGCCGTGTTTTGATCATGATTGGCGGATAGAGAAATATTAAACGGTTTGTTCTTCCATACTTTTGAATAATTTATGGATGATGCCATTAGGCTTTGATAATTTTGAATAGGGCTGTTGGGCACATTGGAATTATACTTACTGCTTCCTGCATTTACGCTTGCACTAAATGTAACCCCGGGCCTTGCTTTATTATCAATCCGGTGGCTCCATCTTACATTAAAAGATTTTGCCGCCGGCATATCCAGCACTTTTGTATTCAGGTAATTAAATTCAAAGTTCCCGGCAAAGCGATACAGCTTTAAATACCTCGGCCGTACCGTAAAGCGGTGGCCGCCATAGGAAAATATGGAAGCCCTTGTTTCCAAATCCCAATAATCGCCAAACACATGGTAATAGCCCAAATTTTCCAACCCTACACCGTACTGATCATTGGTGGTAAATGTAGGCGCCAATAAACCGGAATGCCTGCCGGCATTTAATGGATAAATACCAAAAGGCAATACCACAGGTACAGGCACCCCTTCAAACTCCGGGTGTACCGGCCCCGAAAAGGCCCATTTTTTATTGATAAATTTTATTTTCTTACTGATAAATGCAAAATGCGGCGTATCTAAATTACAGGTGGTGAACCTTCCTTTTAATGCATAAAAAACATTTTCATCCACCCGTTTTATTTTCTCACCATAAACATACATTTCGCCTTGCTGAGTATAAGTGCCTTTGGTGAGCCCTTTGCCGGTTTTCATATTAAACACAATGGTATCACTCACCATTTTTGAATCGCCCTGCACAAAAGCGGGAAAAGACACGACTGTACCCAAACTATCTTTGGTAAGATGGGCTTTAACCAGGCTGGTTTTTTGATCGTAGGCAATTAATGGTGCAGACAACTGCATGTCGGTATATTTTACCGAAGATGTTTTTCCATACAGCAATAATTTTTTTCCCGGCACATCCATCACCATGCTATCATCGGCATGATAAACCACCGGGGCCGTTAAGGAATCTTTAGACATTTTAAAATTAAACGTATCTACCGATGCCAGCATACCAGAATCCGGCTTATTGTTCTTTTTATTTTTAATGGTAGTATCCTGTTGTAAAATGCGGGGCTCCTGCTGTAAAGCATACGTTAAACAACTGTGAAAATCATTTGCATTTTCTGCATAAAGCGTAGAGGATTGTGTTAATACCAACAAGAATAATAACCCACGCAACCCGGTTAATTTATTTTTTACCTTAACTTTGTAGCAGTAGCGCATAAATTGTAGAGCAGCAAATTTAGCTATTAATACAAAACCTATTGTTAATATTATTGTGATAAACCCAACCCATTAAAATCTGCATGCCGATGTTGAAAGTAAAACCTATTGCACTTTTACATTTTTGTTTTTTATTGTCTGTTTTCATTACCCCCGTTTTTGCACAATCCCAAAAAAAATTAAAAACCATTGTGGTGGATGCCGGACATGGTGGAGCCAAAGATCCCGGCGCCATTGGCCAATATGAAAACTCCTTACGATCCAAAGAAAAAGATATTACTTTGGCCATCTCTAATAAATTAGTGGCAGAATTAAAAAAGCAATTGCCCGATGTAAATATTGTACCTACCCGAACTACCGATATTTACCAGGATCCTAAAGAGAAGGCCAATATTGCCAATGAAGTAAAAGGCGATTTGTTTTTGTGCATACATGCCGACTCTGGCCCCCTGAAAACCGGCAAGCGTCAAATTGGTACACACGAAGTTACCCGTCATAGAATCACGTACAAAGGAAAAGGAAGAAAGAAAAAAAGAATTTCCACTCCATACCAGGTAACCGTACCGTTATATGAATATTTTAAATTGCCGCTTACCCGTTCGGGAACCAGTGTATGGATTTTTGCCGCACATAAAACCAGCGATAAATTAAAGGCCATTATGAAGGAAGAAGGCGATTTTGAAATTGAAACCGGTGAAGCGGACTCTGCCTTTAATAACTTTGATTTTAGTACACCCGAAGGAAAAGTAATGGCACAAATGTATGCCAAACGTTACCAGGAAAAAAGTGACCGCATTGCCACGCTGGTAAATGAAGAGGTTGAAAAAACCCATCGCTCTGCTCTTGGCGTAAACCAGCGCCAAAAAGGAATTTGGGTATTACAAGCTACCAATATGCCTGCTATACTTATTGAAACCGGTTTTATCAATAATCCTGAAGATGAAAGATACCTTAACAGTGAAAAAGGCCAGCAGGAACTTGCAGAAGTTATTACAAGAGCAGTAGTGCGGTATAAACAAATAATAGAATCGCATAAAGCAAATTCTACCTCAACAACAGCTTCTACTCCCAGATAATTACTTAATTTTGCCGGTACAAAAAATAATCTAAGCGTATCATACGTTTATCGTTACGTTAGGCCGGCTTAATTGAATACAAAATTTAGTAACAAGTGAAAATTTCAAATGAAACCAAAGTAGGCGCACTGGTGGTAGTTTCCATTGCCCTGCTCATGCTGGGCTTAAATTTTTTAAAAGGGAAAAAACTCTTTAGCAACGCCACCACCTTTTACGGTGTATATCAAAATATCCAGGGTTTACAAAACTCCAACCCCATTTTAATTAACGGCATGCAGGTAGGTACCGTGTATAATATTTCTCCGGCAAAAGATATGAAAACCATTACCGTGGAAATGAACATCACTAAAGACATTAACATCCCCACCAACTCTGTGGCCTTTATTAAATCAAACCCATTAGGAACCTCCTCTGTTGAAATTATACTGGGCAATGCAACCACCTATCTCAAAAATAAAGATACCATGCCCACGGTGGCTCATGCGGGCCTTTTTAGCGAAGTGTTAACTAAAGTGGATCCCCTGTTACTGGATGTACGAAAAGCCATAACCACTATTGATACCCTTACCGGAAATGTAAATTCCGTAATTGATCCGGCGGCAAAAAACAATATTGCAGACATGCTGCACAACCTTAATAAAATATCAGAAGCGCTGTTAACCACCACCGCTTCTTTAAATATTTTAATGAACCATCAAAACGGCGCTTTGGCCCAAACGTTAAAAAATGCCAATTCAATAACCGGCAACCTTGCCGCAAATAATGACAAGATCAGCAACATCACTTCTAACCTGGAAAAAACCTCCGCTAAAATCGCTCAACTGGATATTCAATCCACCTTCAAAACACTGGACACTGCAATCCACAACTTTAAAGATGCCCTAAACCAATTGAACAATCCAAACGGTACATTCGGCAAGTTGATGAACGACCCAACCCTTTATCAAAACCTGGCTTCAACCGGCAATAAACTCAACTTGCTTTTAGACGACATCAGGCTGCATCCCAAACGTTACATCAACATTTCAGTATTTGGTAAAAAGCAAAAAAACGATCCTCTTCTTGTACCCTTGCCCGACACTTTAAATGCCCCATACTATATAGAGAAAGCTCAACCTTAATATTGATTTTTATGATTGTATTAGCTAATATTTTTGCATCTTGCAGCTATTAATTAATACACTTGAAATTAGCTTTACCCGGTCAGCTTTTTTTTACATTTATCACCCTGCTTTGCAGTTGCACTGCTTTGTATGCTCAAACCGAGCCAAACCGGGTCATCAATATTATTAATGGGGAACGCATGCGGCAGGTGCAAGTGAGCGATTCTTCCACACTCATTACACTTGCCGGAAATGCCATCGTTAAACAGGGCACCACCACCATTTACGCAGATAGTATTGCAGTTAACCAGGGCACCGGCATTGCAGAATGTTTTGGTAATGTTCACATCAATGATGCCGACAGCGTACACAGCTACGCACAATACTTAAAATATATTGGCCAGGAACGCATTGCTTATTTAAAAAAGAATGTAAAGCTTACCGATGGCAAAGGAACTTTGGTTACAGACGACCTTGTGTATAATATTGCCAGCGGCGTAGGCAGTTATACTAACGGCGGTAAAGTAGTGAATGGAAGTACGGTGCTCACCAGTACCGATGCCACCTATTATACAGACACCAAAGATGTGTTTTTCAAAAAATACGTTCACCTTACCGATCCGCAATACGATATTAAAGCAGATAGCCTCCGGTATAATACATTGAGAAAAGAAGCCTACTTTATTGCTCCCACAAGAATTGTAAATAAAGATGGCGCTGTAATTAATACCCAAAACGGAATTTATAATTTAGAAACCGGGCAGGCCGAATTTTTTGACCGCACTTCAATGGCAGACAGTACCTATTCCGTAACCGGCGGCCGGCTTGCGTATGATGAAAAAAGCGGCATCTTACAGGTTCAGGACCGGGGCAAAATTGTGGACAGTATAAACCGGGTAATTATGCTGGGCGACGAACTTTACCTGAACAAAAAAGAAAATTCTTTTTTAGGTACCCGTAAACCGGTTATGATTATTTACCGGGATAACGATAGTACCTATATCACCGCTGATACGTTGTTCTCCGGGGTAAGAAAATACGACAGCGCCGCACATTATACCATTATAGAACGAGATACCCTTACGAACAGTGTTTTCGTTAACGCATCACAAAAGCAGGATACCATCCGGTATTTCTTAGCGTTTCATCATGTGAAAATATATAACGATTCCCTGCAGGCAGTAAGCGATAGCCTTTATTACAGCACCGAAGATTCGGTTTTTAGAATGTTTCAAAACCCGGTTTGCTGGAACGGTAATAACCAGGTAAGCGGGGACACCATGTACCTGTTTACCAAACAGCAAAAACCGCAACAGTTGTATGTGTTTTTTAACAGTATGGTTATTGCCCGTGAAAACGACCAGATGTATAACCAAATTTCCGGCCGCACCCTCAATGCCTATTTTTTAGAAGGAGCTATTGATTATGTAAGGGTAAAAGGATCCCCGGCCGAAAGTATTTACTATCCTGTGGATGATGATAGCGCCTACATAGGGATGAACCGTTGCTCGGGTGATGTAATGGATATTTATTTTGAAAATAAACAGTTGAATAAAATTAAATTCATTAACGCCGTGGATGGTACGCTCTATCCGTTAAAGCAAATTCCTCCCGATACCCGGCAATTAAAAGGGTTTCTTTGGCAGGATAGCAGGAGGCCGAAAAATAAATTGGATATTTTTGAATAACTTAACCCACAGATGTTAAAAAAGCTGCTCATCATAATAGGCAATGTATTTTTTTCCCCCTTGTTGCTATTGGCACAACCGGATAAATATACCGGTACATGGCAGGCCATGGGTATGCTAAATGGCGATAGTAGCAGCGCCTATACCATAACCCTGCAAATTGCCGACGGTGAAAAAAAACAACTTTACCCGGCCTTGCTCACGATTACTTTTAAAGAGTTTTCTGCTGCTTATGAATTACTGCTAGTAAGAAAAAACAACGGTGAACTTGCCCTTGGCCGAAATAAAATTCCCGTTGAGGAAAAGCCGTTCAGCGCCGGCTCATGGACGGTTTATTTAAACGGAACCCTGGCCTTGAATAAAAACCCTGATGGCCAACCCTATTTTTCAATTAACCGCATTGCAGCAAAAAAGTATGGCGTTACCATGCCGGGTATCATGACGTTTTCAGAAGGGCAAAGAAGTACAGCCTTGCAAGTAAGGGAATTATTAAAGGATGAAAATTTTACCTTACAAAAAATAAACAATGAAGCCTGGAAAAGCCCATCCGTTGATAAAATTTTAAACCCTTCTATATCGTCTTTTTATTATGGCCTTATTGATACCTTTCATGTAAATACCGATTTTGGAAACCTTTCGCTGGCCGATAACAAAAAGTCGGATGAAGACTCGGTAAGTGTGACCGTTAACGGCAAAGCCCTTTTTGATTATGTGGACCTGAGCCATTTTAGGCCCGATGATGATATACGCCTGGACACGGGTATGAACCTCATCGTTTTTTTTGCAGATAATTTTGGTAAAACACCGCCCAATACCGGAAGGCTGAGTTTAACTTTTGGAGATGTAAGGCGAAGCCTTGACTTTACCGATAAAGCCGATATTTCTGCAACTTTTATTGTTGCCAAAATTTATTATTACCCCGATGAAACCCAAAAGCCCGCCAACCCTGAATTTCCGGGCAGCATCCGCATTACGGCTTCACCATCAGGGCAAAAACAAATTACCGATAGGGCTTTGCAAAGAAATACCAGGTTGCTGGACAGTTTAAAAATTACTTCAGCAGAAATTACCCTTGCACTATGGGATGATGCCGTAGAAGATGGCGACACTATTTCGTTAAGTTTAAATGAACAATGGGTGGTACAGGGCTTTCCCGTTAAGAAAAAACCACAATTTTTAACCGTTACGTTACAGCCGGGAAATAATGATATTATTTTTGTAGCCGATAATTTGGGGTTGATTCCACCCAACACGTCTATTTTAGAAATCATAGATGGTAAATACCGTAAAGCTTACGATATTAGCACCAATTACGGACTCAATAACATGATTAAGATCCAATATGATTATAAAGGGCCCTAATCCCTTATTCTTCATTAAGCCTTGGCCTTAACCTATGGCGGGATTTATTAAACACCATGCGGCCTTTATCCAGTCCCTTTCTCATTTGCTTTTGTACTTCTTCAGGCAACTGTAGTACCTCCATACACTCGTTACAACAACAACCCTGGTATTTTTCTTTGCAGGCGTTACATTGAATAAACAATAAATGGCAGGCTTCATTGAGGCAGTTTACATGGGTATCTGCCGGCTGGCCACATTGATGGCATTGAGCAATAATTTCATCAGAAATGCGCTCTCCCATCCTGTTATCAAACACAAAGTTTTTGCCCATGAACTTATTGGGGAGATTTTTTGCTTTAACCGTATTGCTGTAATGAATAATGCCGCCTTCCAGGTGAAATACATTTTTAAACCCATGGTGCAACATATAGGCGCTGGCTTTTTCACAGCGGATGCCCCCGGTGCAGTACATAATGATATTACGCTCTTTATTTTCAGCAAGCATTTGTGCTGCCATGGGTAATTGTTCCCGAAAAGTATCGCTGGGGATTTCCAATGCATTTTTAAAATGACCTACCTCATATTCATAGTGGTTACGCATATCCACTACAAGGGTATCCTCATCTTCTGTAAGTTTATTAAAGGTTTCGGCATTTACATATTTCCCTTTATTACGCATATCAAAAGACGGATCATTAATGCCATCGGCAACAATTTTATCCCGTACTTTAATTTTTAGCACCCAAAAAGATTTTCCGTCATCATCTACGGCAACATTTAACCTTAACCCTTTCAAAGCTTCAAATTGGTACAAATAATTTTTAAAGGCTTCAAAATTAGACTGTGGTAAACTTACCTGTGCATTAATGCCTTCATGCGCTACATAAATACGTCCAAATACGCTCAGCGCAGCGAATGCTTTATACATTTCATCCCTGAACGGCACAGGCGCTTCAATAAAAAAATACTGGTAAAAAGATACCGTAACCCGGTTTTCGGTTTCTTCGTATAAACGCTTTTTTAACTCATGCTGGTTTACACGGTTATGCAAAACTGACATAGCTATAAAATTTGTAAAAAATCAAAAATGATTGGATGCTTGCAGGGCAAACCAAATTTTAACTTAGCAAAGATAACACATTTAACAATTTAAGAAAGAAGAACGGGTTTAGAAACCCCCTTCAATAGCCGTTTTATTTTGTGAACGCTGAACCTTGCCACCCAATAACCCACCCATACCTATACGCAGTACAAGTTGCGGTTTATAAGATGCCCGAAACGCCCATACCGCATCCACCCTAAAAATTTTAAGGATATTTTCCAGGCCTACAAAAAGTTCCCCATAATTATTTTTCTTTGAGAGCAAGCCGTTGCCTCCTGCAGTTAAATTCCACATCCACCGTTTTATTAAAGGAATTTTATTGGTAAGCAACCCGTTAAAATGGTGCTCGATATGTGCCAGTGAGTAAAAAGGGGTAATGGTACTATTGCTATAATATCCTGCTACCTGCAAGCTGTTAACATATTCCCCGGCAAGCACACCGATATTACCGTTAAAATGCTGGTAATCCTGCACCGGCACGGCTTTGTTATTGATAAAACCCCCAACAGACACCCGGTACTTCAGTAATCCACCCAACTTAAAATTCATATCATCGTTGATGCTGAACCGCCATTTATCGAAATTCACATCACTGCCAAATATATTTGATATTCCTTTGGCATAAGCCAGGCTGAATGTGGGATACTTGGAATTTAAGGGCATTTTATAACGGGGAAATTGGATAAACTTTTGCCCGGGTTTAAAGCTTACCATTGCCGAGATAATTAAGGCCTGGTGTTGTGAAAACTGGGTGGAAATGAGCTCTACAGGATAATTGGCCGTGATGTGTGCAGAATCTTTTTTACGAAGGGTAAAATGAGTGCTGTTGTTTAGCGGCAGCCGGTTTTCATAAAGTACATTCAGCTCGTACTTTAAACTGGATTCCAGGGTTTTTTGGTAATGCAGATTGGCAAAATAATTTTCGTAGGTTTTCATATAATTGGAGCCCCAGAAAAGTGAAGAAATACTGTTTACCAGGGGATCAATGGCGCTTTGTTTATAAAACTCGCTTACCCTTTTTCCTCCGCTAAAAGTAAATACGCTTTTGGATATTTGAAAATCAGGCATCAGGTTTCTGTTTCTTTTTAACCCCACAGAAGCCCAGGCATTAAAATGCGTATTACTTAATCCGTATCGCAAAAAAGGCAATAGGGTTAGTTTAAACTTATTTTTATAAATATTCCGGCTATACCTGCCGTTAATATTCAGCGCAATGCCTTCGGCAAAATTGTATTCTAATTTAGGGATTACCGGGTCAATGGCCCATTCATACTGATTTTTAATTGCAAAATGAGTGCGCCTATAGCCATTCATGAGCCCGCCCAATAGGGTAAATTTAGGCTGCCGTTTATTCAAAGAATCCAAACTAAATTTTCTTTGCAGGGAATCTTTTGAAGCATCGTAAATGCTGTCTTTCACTTTATAATCCTTCAACTCCTCATATTCAAGAGGCACCGGCCTTACGCTATCCCAATAAAGGCGGCTGCGTTTATTTACTGCCGTATCATACTTAATTACAATTTTATCAAAATACTTTTTATGAAATGGCGGATTGATGGCATAGTTGGAATATACATTCACAAAATTACCTGAAGCGGCAATCCCAAATTGTTTAAACCTAAAGTGCAGCAATTGATTTTTTACCCGCCAAATCGTTCCATTCACCGGTACATGCTGCTGCACAATCTGCAAGGTATCCAGCAGTTCTAATTGTGCTTTTTGCGTTAAAGTAAGGTCCAGGCTGTGAATGCGCCAACTGTCTTCCATTATATTAATGATACCGAAAAATAAAGGTTCATAACTGCGCCTGGGCCATACCCGAATGGTATTTACCAATTTACCATCTTCCACAAAAGAGCCCATAAACTTGTATTTGTAAAAGTTTAAAGCCCCATCAGCAATAGGCGAAACAAACCCACGTGGATTTAACTGGCCGCTAAATACATTAATATTATTATTGTAAAAACTGATAAAAGCCGGAAAGGTAAATCCAAATCCACCGCTGCCGCTTACCCTGCTGCTGATCACGTTCATTTTAAATTTATTGGGGATTTGCACATCCACTTTTGCCATAGATTCAGAAAGATAGATAATACCCTGGCCGGAAGAATCGAGATTCATTTGCTGGCGGCCTTCTTTGGGCACTTTAAAACCCATTATTTTATCGGGAAGCTGCAACAGCTTTACCATATCTTTTTCATACAAATTGCAGCTAAACCCTTTTACTTCATTTAGATAATAATTGCGCTTTTTAATGGCATTGCGAATAATTTCATACGCCGGGTCCTCCCCCCCGCTTTTGATGACCACTTCATTTAACGTAAGTTTTTGCAGTTTTAAAATAAAGGTTACTTCGGTATTTTCGTGGGGCTTAAGCTCTACGTTTTTTTCGGAAGCGGCATATCCAATTCGCTGGCAGATGAGGGTATAATTGCCCGGGGCAAGTTTAAATGAAAATTTAGCATTTTCATTGGCGCTGGCGCCGAGGCTGCTGTTTTTGATGGTTACGGAGGAATAGGGGAGCAAATCGCCTACCTCATTATATACGGTACCAAAAATTTTTTGCGAATAAAGCCCTGTTGAAGTAAAACAAAAAAATAAAATCCCTAAAATGATCTTCATAACGTTTGCAGGTTTTTTCCTTATGGTTTACAGGCCATTAAATGTAACTTATTCCATTATTTTCACCATCATTTCTTTTAAAAGGGTTGAACCCTCGGTTCCACTATCCCCTATACCTACACTTTTAAGATTATAGAGATGTAATAAAAGGATGAGCTTTTCCAATCCCTGTTGCCCGTAATTTTTCATCATAGCCTTAGCCTGGCTTAAGGCATCGGGGTTATAATAAAACATCGGCTTTAATACGGCATCGCTCTTGTCCGTTAAACCATAAACAGAAATAATCTTGCTAAAATTGCTGTAAAGAGCAGGGAAAATTCTTTGTATAGGCCCGGCCTTGGGGTTGCTTTCAAAATACTGAATAATTTGCATGGCCTTAGCAAGGTTTTTGAATGCAATGGCCGCCTGCAATTCAAAAACATTATATTCTTTACTAATGCCAATATAAGTTTCAATATCATCTTCAGTAATCTCATTACGGTTATTTTTGAGATTAATTTGCAATTTTTCCACTTCATTGGCCAGCCTGTTTAAATCATTGCCAATATGTTCTTCCAAAAGTATAGCAGCATTGGGCTTAATGGTTAAGCCTTTTGAAGCAACCAACTCTTTAATCCACTCGGCCACTTTATTGTCTTTAATTTTTGCGGATTTAAAATATACCGTATGGGATTGGAGGAGTTTAAAAAATTTAGTCCTCTTATCGGTGCTGGAGCCTTTTAGAGCAATCACCAATACGGTACTGGCCAATGGTGCAGCTATATAGGGTTCCAATTTATCTAAATCTTTCATGTGTTGCGCCTCTTTAAGTAACACCACCTGGCGCTCGGCAAACATAGGATACCTCCTGCAGCTATTAATTACCGAAGCCCAATCGGCATCACGGCCGTAAAAAACCGTAAGGTTAAACGCTGCTTCCTGCTCGGGTAAAATTTGGTGTTCGGCAAAAGCAGTAATTTGATCTATATAAAAATCTTCTTCTCCCTCCAGCCAATACACCGGGCTAAAGCTTTTTTTCTTCCAGCTATTTAAAATTTTCTCTACACTCATATTATTATAAAATGCTGTTTACCTGCAATTTAAAGCAGTATTAACGAGGCAAAAATATAAAACAAAAGAATTTGGCATAGTTTTGGAAAAATATTACAATGTTTCAATATCCGGGCAAATGTACCTCATATTTGAGCTGGTGCAGCATGCCGGAATGATTTATTAACAACAATTATTAAACTGAAAAATTAATTTTTATGGCTTTTGAAAATTTTCCGGAAGCAGAAAAGCAGCCTACTGAAATGCCCCCTGCACCGCCAAGCCGCAATACAGGGAGAACCGTTTTAACCGCTGTATTGGTTGCCGCTTTATTGGGCACATGGGGATATATTATTTATGATAAAAACAAAACCAAAGAAACACTGGTTCAACAAGAGAATGTAATTGCCACCACCAGTGTTCAACGGGATGAACTGCAGAAAGAACTGGAAGATGCTGCCATGCGTTACGATATGCTGAAAACATCTAATTCAAAAAAAGACAGTACCATAACGGCAAAAGATAAAGAAATTGAAGAAAGAAAAATCCGTATCCAAACGCTTATCACAAAAGCCAATGCTTCACAGGAAGATTTAGCAAAAGCAAGAAGGGAAATTGCTTTATTAAATACCGATATTGAAGGATACAAACAGCAGGTAGAAGTTTTGCAGGGTGAAAAAATTCAATTAACCCAGGAAAAAGCCCTGGTAACTAAACAAAGAGACCGGGCAAGAAAAGATTTAGACTCTGCCGAAACCGTTATTAAAACAAAAGATAACCTGCTTGATGTGGGTTCTACCCTGCATGTATCAAATTTTAATATTGTGGGCGTTAATGAAAAGGGCAGCTCCAGGGAAAAACCCACTACAAAAGCCAAAAAAGTAGACAAACTCCGCATCACATTTGATTTGGATGAAAACCGCATTACCCCTTCCGGCACTAAAGAATTATATGTAGTGATTACCAACCCCGATGGATCGCCGGTTGCAGTTGAAGCTTTAGGCTCGGGAACTTTTGTAACCCGTGATGGGGAAACAAAACCCTTCACCAAAAAGATAAATGTAGATTATGTTCAAAGCCAAAAGAAAACTGTAAGCTTCGATTGGAAACAGAACAGTAATTTTCAAACCGGAAATTATAAAATAGAAGTATTTAACAATGGCTTTAAAGTTGGCGAAGCCTATAGGCCCCTTAAGAAAGGCGGGCTTTTTAGCTAAGCTTAAAATTCAATATCTATCCAAAGACTTACAGTGTAACCACAAATATTCAATGCCCCGAAATTTCGGGGCATTGTTATTGTTATAAGATTCAGGAATTTAAAACAATGCCCTTACGGATGCATTTGCAGTATGAATCACCCGTGTATTACCCGGTTTGCGGCCCTGGTAACGAATACTCAGTTCGATGGAACCCCCTATCCTCCTGGTATATTCCGCATTCCACAAAAAGTTTTTACCTGGCAATAAACCATCCAGCATCATATAACCCGTAGTGGTATTTTGAGCACCCGGATAGGCTTTAAAATTGATTTGATTAAACGTAAAATTGATATTAAAACTGCTCCCGGAGAGAATATTGTATTTTACCCCGGCAGACAACGCATGATTGGTAGCCTGCTCCATGGAGTCTATCGTATTTTGTTTGTGGGTATAACTGTACCCAAAAGTTGCCCTTAAATTGGATTTATAAACGTAACTCAAATTGGGTTCCAGGCTGTATTGGTTAATATGAAAGTTGCGATTGTTAAAACTTATGGCGCTGCTGTTTAATACATTTTTCGTTTCTTTTACCGTAAAACTGCTTAAAAAACTCCTGCCCAAATTTACCCTTATCTTACCCAACAGGTTTCTCATCACCCGGCTTTCATAACCATAAGCCAGCAACGACTTTCCCGAAGATTTGCTATGCGTAAACTCGAGGCCCCAACGGGTACTGCTGCGGTTGTAATACCAGGTATTGCTAAAAAAAGAACTTAAGGATATTAAGCTGGTATCGGCAAGTTCTTTACTAAAAGGATTAAAGAGGAAGTTTCCATTGTATAAATCTTTTTTATTGATTTGCAGAACCGAGGCCGTATTACTGCGGGTAATGATTTTTCGCCACCATCCCTTGCCGGGTTTAAGGATGGTTTTAGGCTCAAGGTTTATCCCGTAATTAAATTGTATATAGTTGGCTTTTACATATTCATTGCCCGGGGTAAACACCCTGATGTATTTTTTTTGATCGGGAAAAAGGGCTTCTTCAAATTCGTTGAGCTCCGGTATGCCATTATTGTTGTAATCAATCCAGGTAAACTGGCCCTGCCCTGCCGGAACTTCAATATAACTATATTCTCTCTTTTGCTCTTGCCCGCTCCCGGTTTCGTAAAGAAAAAATCCATTTAAAAACCCTTTCCACTCATTAAACTCATACTCGGCACGCCCCAATATACTGTTATCCGATTTGAGGTTGGTAGCGCCTGCATAAGTTACTTTTAATACCCGGTAATTAAAACTCAACCTTAGCTTCCGGTTTTCATTTTTCAAAAACTCGGTGCTAATTTTAAAATTATCACTATGGTTGGCCTCCTGCAGTTTATTGCCATTGGGTAGCTGGTCATTTCTTTTTTGATATAAAAAAGCCCATTTATTGGGCAAGGCCTGGTTGCTACGTAAATAAAATTCATAGGTATTAAAACCAAAACTCAATGCGCTAAGCGTATCCCATTGCCGGTTTAAATTACGGTTAAATTCACCGCTATATTTTATGCCCGTTTCCCAATTAAACAAGTTCTTTAACTGGCGGCTTAGCTCCAGCCCGGGTCTAAAGAAACTTCCTTTTGCGCTAAGCGTATTAAAAGCCGTATAACTGTTGTTGCCGGAAAATATCCAACCCCTGATATTAATTTGATGTACAAAATATTGCCTCCATCCTTTGTACCCATCGCCACGGGTATAATGAATAGCGCCCAATTGAAGTTGATTTCCTGCCGTATCCATAATGCCGGCGAGGGCATTTATGAGCTTTTCATCAGTTGGTGCTGCATCAAATGCCAGGCCCCAGTCCCGCAAAAATTCTATATTCCTTAACCGTTCCAAAGGTTTAAATTTTTGCTGTACAAATTCATAACCCAGGTTACTGTTGAGCTTCCAGGGCTTACTTAAAAACCGAATGGCCGTATTATGAGAGCTAATGGAAAATTTTCCGCCCAATCCCCTGTCATTGGTTTTATCTTTTGAGGAAAACGTATTAATATCATATTGGCTTAGGGCCAATTCGGAATTTAACTTAAACGTTTGCGAAATTGCATAGCTGAACCCTGCAGAAAAGATTTGCTGCTTTTTGGGTGTTACCAATAAACTTACCGGCTCCCAGTCGCCCATTTTATTATTTGAGATATCGGGCTGCACCCATTCAAATACTTTGCCGTTGGTAGCATTTATAACCTGGCGGTAATTCCCTTTTCCCGGACCCATATAGGTAAAGCCCAGGGAATACAAAACATCCGCCGGGTTATTGGATTGCACAAAAATAGAGTCGTGAATTGTACTGTTATAAAGCGTATCTATTTTTTTATAAAGAATTTTACCGGCACTTAAAGTATCTCTATATGCAGCCTGGTAATAGGCCAGTTGGATACTATCGCCCACACTTGCTAAAAATTGTTTTTGCGTAGCATCAAGGGTTTGGTCTATTGCCGAATTTTTGGCATCGGTATTTAAATATGCGCCCAAATAAACATCCAGTTTTGGAGAAACCCGTATTTCGTCATTTACATAAAATTGTGAGTTTAAATAATTCCTGTCGGCATATTCAAATTCTACCTGTATTCTTCGGTCTTTTGTAACCAGCCGTTTTGGGGTAAACGTCAACTCAGCGGTATTGTAATTGATCACATAATCCTGGTCTTCTCCCCTTTGCAATAGTTCACCATCCATATATACCCTTTCGGTACCGGCCAGTATTACAAAATACAATTCATTGTTAGCGCCGTAAAGCCGGTATGGCCCCTGGTTTCCTTCTAAGGGAACCAGAATGTTTTTGGTAAATTTACCCTTTGCAATGGCTCCGCTAATTAATAAAGAATTGGAGGTTTTTTTACCGAATGAATTATTGGTGATGAACGATGCGCCCTGTAGCCGTTTGAAAAATTTTATAAAATAGTTCTGGCTTTCCCTTATTTCAATATCCCCAAAATTTGCCTGCCAGCTTTTTTTCTTTACCTGTAAAAAAATCCGGTCAAAATCCCTAAGCTCCTGTGTATTGCCATCCGGCTGAATGGGAAGATTATTATCGCTTACTGCTGCAGTTATTTCCAGGCTATCGCCAATGAAGCCATTGAGTTGAAGGTTCATGCTGCTGTTTACAACGGCATCCTGGCTGTTGCCAAAAGAAATGGCCCGGCCAAAACTACCTTCCGTTTTCAACCCGCCAAAATCAAAGAATGGGTTATCCGTACTTTGTGCATTTTTTACGGTAACCGGGTTTTCGGCAGTAAATCTAAACCGTACACTATCGTAGTTTAAATGCCTGGCTACTGCATTAAGTTTAACCGGGAAAACCCGGTATTGGATTAAAACCGAATCAGCCGTAGGCTTTTGCAACCAGGTTAAGCTGGCATTAATTTCATCCATGATAAAAGATGAAGATGGTATTCCTTCGGCTATAATTGAACCGGGTACCAGGCTTAAAGAATCTAAAATAATTGGGGACGAAGATGTACGAATCCATTTTTTTCTCAAATTAGATAATGGATTTTGCTGTGCGCCGGCAATGGACCAGCCCAGCAGCAATATTAAAACCAGGTATATATATCTTAAATTCAATGGGAGTTACAACCTGCTAAAATTAGCAATTATACCTGTTTTACGATAATATCAATGGTATTATTGTGCCGCTTATGCCGTGTATGTATAATTATTCCGGCAAAAAATGTTAAAAGCTAAAAAACAGAACCCATTATCCCTGCAGTTTTTCAACCAGGTAAATATAGTCGTTCATGGCATTTTCTTTTGTAGTGCCTTTTAACGATAACCAGGCATCGTATTTAGCCCTGGCTACAAAATCAAATGGATTCGACGGTGCATCAGCGGTTACATCTCCTTCAGTTGCCTGCTTGTATAAAGAATATAATTTTAAAAGTGTTTCGTTGCTGGGTTTTTGAGAAAGTGATTTGCTGTTGATCACGGCTTCTTCAAATTGCTCTTTAAGTGTATTTACCATTGCTAAAAAATTTTATCCGGGTTCTTACTTTGGCGTAAATATACAAATACATGCATAAAAAAAACGTGCTGTGGAAAAAGCTGTACTTTTTTTTAAAAATATTTACCAGTTATGCACAATTTATTAAATGAAATTAATCTGCATACGCAATTTGTGGTATGGTTATCTTTTTTTGAGAAAATATCCTTATGAAGATATTTCCTGCTTTATTGCTGGGCCAGGGAAATTCTCACCTGTACACCCGCCCTTGTATTGGTAATTGGGGCGCTTGAAGAAATATAAGGAATCACCCTTCGCTGATCAAAGTAGAGTTTAATATTTACCCTGTTGTTCAAATAATAATCAATGGTAGGGTTAATGGATATTTCTTTACTGCCCGCAGTGGGGAAATTGGTGGATTGATCCAGGCGGTTATTGGAAGTAATATTATCCCGTATCCTGAAATCGAGCCTGAAGTTAATTTCATTGTCCAATTTACCATCACCCTTTGAACTGAGGAATTTGGGTAACTTAAGGCCACCAAATAATTTTAACCCACGTTTGCGGAAACCTGCACCAATTACATATTCCGTACTTTTCACTTCGCTAAGCTGGTAATCATATAAACTTAAACTTAGCTGCCTTGATTTTGAATATTCAAATTTTGCCTGAAACTGGTTGGTGAACATCATATCAAATCCAATCAACGGGCTAAATTGCTCGCCAATGCTAATGTTGGGCACTAAAAAGAAAGGTATAAAATTGCCCGATGTGCTATCATAAAAAGAAGGATAGCCAAAATTGCTGATATCCTGGTACATTAAAGCCGAGGTAAAGCCATTCATACTTAAGTTGCCGGTATAACCATGAGACAAGGTGAAATTGGTAAATATTTTCTCCATGCCTTTAATTTTGGTAAGGCCGGTATAATCAATCTTCCAATTGGGTTTGGGTTTTATAGCCCTAAATGGATTGGATTTAATATTGGCATTGTTTTGATCTATTAAGGCCACTTTCTCAGGATCCTGGCCAGTGTATGCAGCAATAAAAGCGGGGATCAAAACATCAACCGCATATTTATTATAGCCATAGTAATACCCGTCTGCAAGTTGGCCCTGCCCGGGTTGAAGCTGGGTATAAGGATTATTTTTGCCCAGCCTGCGTGATAATATTATACGGTTGGCTTCAAACTTTTTAAAGGTTTCGGAAACCTGGTTGGGCCCGGTTTTTTCAAAAAGGGTTTTAAACGAAATATAGGATACATCAAAACCGCCGCCGGCATAAGGGCTTAAATGCATGAAGCTCGGGTTGGTTCCTCCGCTGGTATCTACAAACCTAAAAGTTTCCGTATAGTTTTTATTAAAAGTTTTGCTGAGGTTTACGGTAATCATTAAATCCCTTACCGGTTCAATGGTTCCGGAAACGGTAATGCGCTGATCAAAATTTTGCTGCAACATGGTATTAAATGTAGAATCTCTTGATATTACATTTTGTGCTGCTTTTTTATCCAGCCAGGCTTTATCGGGTTGTTTGCCCAAAATAAAATCAAAACCCGGTTGCATACTTCGGAAGTTTTCTCCAATGTATTGCGTGCTGTCCATATAACCGGGCAACCTGGTATTGGCCATCTCGGTAATAGAAAAATTGGCCTGCTTTACACTGGTGAGTAATTTGCCTAAAATTCTAAAGCCGGTTCCTACATATGGCATTGCTTTTTTATCTACAATGCGGCGGGTTTTAACTACTTTTTTACCGCTTTTGGTTATAACGGTATCTTTTACTTTTGTAACCCGGTTTTTCCATTTTTCTTTATCCTCAATATTTTTTGGAGCATCTAACTGTTTTAACCATTTGCTTTTTTGATAAAGCCTTGTAAAGTCAAACTGGGCCGTAGCTTCTTTTTGCTGGCCGTTTTCAATAATATTACCCAGATTTACGGCAAGGCGGCTGGCGCCAATCCAGTTATAGGTAGCCTGGTATTTAAAATTAATGGTCGTCCAGTCTATTAAAGGTAATTTGGCCGTTGGTACCGCATATTGGAAAGAAGCCGTTTGATTGTAAATGGTATTTCTTCCGCCCTTTAAAAGGTTTTTCCAAACGGTGTCTTTCTTTTCTTTGGAATCAATTCTTCCAAAGGGTTCGTCAATACGGCTGTTGTTGGTTGCCGTATAATCCAGCGTTATGGAGCGGGTAAGGTTCCACCGCAAAATATAATCCCGTTGAAAAACAAAATATTTATCAAAGGTTTCCGGCACTTTATATTTATCATCTCCTCCAATACTTCTTGCCCGTATTACCCCAAACTGCCGGGTTAGGTCAGCTCTAAAACTGAGTTGAGAAGGAACATAGTTGATGTTAAAATCTTTTATTAAATCAAACCAATGCGTTTTTGTTTTCTTAAATAATTTTTTAAACGGTTCAATATATTTTGGCTGCGGTGCAAAATTATATCCTAAAACACCCCGGTGCCGGGTTACATCGTTATACTCAATTAATGGGCTTTGTATGTGGGTATTGATGTAGGAATAGCTGATGTCAAAGTTGGAAATATCATAAATCTTTGGCTTTTTACCATTGGTTTTTTGTTTTCGAACATTGGTAAAATTGAGTGTTTTTATGGTTGTGATATCCGATGCCGCATTTTTAATGGAATCCTTCTGGGCGCCGTTTGCATGGGCTAATTTGTCTTTAAGTTTAATATCCTTATCATAAGGATCATACTCCGGGTTACTTACGGTTTTGGAATAACTGGCCATTACCGGTATAGACAGGCCTGTACTTTTGGGTAGCAGTTTTCCTAATTCTACATTAGCCGTAACATCAAACTGGAAAAAATTATCCCGGTACCGTTCATTAATGCGTTGCTCCAATGTTCCAAAACCCGCCGTGTGTATATTACCCGATATGGATAAAGTACCTAAATCGGCAAGGTTTACATCCACCCGGCCCAAAGCGGCATAACCTCCTTTTTCATCAATTGAAGAAAGGCGGAGTTCATTCACCCAAATTTCTCCGCAGGCCACCTCGGCATGTGATGTATTTTCCACACCAATTAATATTCCCCTCACTTCTGCAAGGTTTGGGTTACCCATTACGGAATAGGTTTGCCCGTTGGATTGTAACTCATGATAGATTTGGCCAATGGGAATGGATGAAAGATTCCTGTTTTGTTTTAGCCGGGTAAGTACAGCAAAATCGAGGTCTAAGGAGTTGCGTGGATTCCATAAGGTATCATTATAAGCATCCGAATCGGGGTTCATATTACCGGCGCTTAAAGGGGTAACATAAAGTGGGATTCGAATTTCATAATAGTTATTTACAAAGTCGGTTCCTAAGCGAATAACGGCGGTAAGTTCTTTATCTTTTATTGGGTTACCCGGTGCATTTTTTACGGCTTCTTCGGCATGAATATACATTTGCAATTTTCTAAATTGCCTCATATCCCTGTCGGCAAATGTTTGAAAAACCGCTTTGGCATCTTTTAAATCCAAATCACAAAACTGCAGGGTCATTGCCTGTTCGTTTTGCAAAAGATTTACGCCGTTGTTGCTGGTGGTTTGCACCCGTTCAATTTCCCTGGGTGTACGGTATGGTAAAGGAACCCTCTTGTCGTTTTCTTCAATATTTACAGCGCCTACATTTAATGGTGTTGTACTTGCTGCATTGAACATGCCGGTGGTATCTACCTTGTACTGGAATTTACGCCAGATATTTCTTCCCAATTGCAATTGTCCAAAACGTAATACCACCAGACTGTCGTCAAAGTCGGTCATAAACATCCGCATAAACCGGATGGATTTAAAGTCGGGGATATTTCCTATTTTTTGTTCGTAGCTTCCAATGGGAATCCTGAACTGGTACCAGGTTTCATCCCTGTTGGTACCATTTGGCAAACTGATGTTCACCACTTTTTTATCTACAATATAGTTGGTTCCAATTTGCATTTCGGGAGCATCGGAACGTTTGATATCCACCTTGTATTGAAAGTATTCTTCTGTTTCGTTGAGTGTATTATCCCTATTGAGGTCTTCAGCATCGGGGTATAAAGTTGCAGCTGTTGTGTATTCGCCGCCTGAGTTGATGGGAGAATTTCCATCGGGCCCGTTGTAATTTTTATAACGAGCTAAGATACCGTCCTGACCGTTAAAACTACCATCCCGGTAATTTTTAAAATTATCAGATGAAGGGTCGTTTAATGCTTGCTGGTAAATGGGTGAACCGGTGCCAAAATTTGCTGCAAGTTCATTTAAATAAATTTGGCGGTAGTTTACTTCGGCCGTATCCGATAGGCCGTCAAAACCTACATCCTGGTAAACCCGGTCTTCGGGCACATTGCTAAAGGCATTGGTTACCTGTATGGGGTTACGGGGTACCCTTCCCCAAATGGTATTATTAACTGCTGCGGGGGCATTGGGGGTAGGCAAACCATTTTCATAAAAACGCTGGCCGTCTTTTAAAATGTCTTCCGAAATATTTCCCAGGTTAAAATAAAGTTTGCCGCCTGTGGTGGAATTATATTCAGGCAGAATATAGGGATCCTGCATCCAGAACTCAATAAATTCAATATTTGCCGTTTCAAAATCGGTTTGATCCAGGCTGCGCATTAAGCCACCCCATTTCTTTTTAGGGTTGATGAGTGTGCCGCTTGCATCAATTTCTGTAGCGCCGGATGAATAGTTGTAAGGGCCACGTTGCCTTGGATAAAAAGATAAATCAAATGTTACCAACTGGCTTTCTCCAAACCCGGTGGTGCGTTGCGGAAAAATTTCTTTTTGATACACTGCCCTTGTACGGGGGTCGCTCAGGAGGTTTACGTTTTCTATGGGGTTATTAGCGCCACGGTATTGTTGTAAGGCCTGCTCAATTTGGTACCATGAAATTTTAGCCCGGTTTTTACCATAAATTAAACTATTGGAGGAGTCGGCTTCCGGGAACATGGGGTTGCCAAAAACGTCTTTTGAACCTGATGGTGTGGATGCCAGCATCCAGCTAATGGGTGGAAAACGCAGGTCAATACCGGACTTGCTGCCTTCAAAATCATCAATATATATAACACCATTATTTCCCCGGCCTATTTGAGGGGCATGGCCCGGCTTTAATACGGCGCCTTCAACATACGCATTTACCGCCGATGGCGCTTTTGTGGTATAGAAGGGTAATTTATCGAGCCATTTGGTAAGCCGGGGCAAATCTTTTTTATAACTTACGTCAATACCATACATGGTATTACGAATAGGATCATCATTTAAATTTACCTTGGTAAAGAAGGGCCGTTCACTTAACCGTACTGTGGTGAAGCCAAAAGACAACTGCTCTTTTTCGGTATTTTTTGCCAAATAATCCAGCCTTAAGCCCATGTAGGACCTTTGCTGAAGCCCAAATGCAGCATTGTTCTCGGAATTTACCTGAACGGGAATACCCGAATTGATGATGGCCTGGTTGGTGATATGAATGGTGCCAAGGTCATAGTTAATATCATAATCAATACCTTCCTGGAGTAACCTTCCGCCGGCAGTAACCGATACGGAGCCCCGGGGTACGTTATAGCCAATACTAATATCGGAGGAGCCGGTACTTTTAGAAATTCCTTTTAATACAAACCGGTTTAAATTTGGATATTGCTGCGCAACAGCTTTAATGGAATCATAAAGTGCATAATACAACGTATCTTTTGCTGTAGCCGGTACCGTACTGTAAATTTTATTGGCAAGGTCTCGCCCAAAAGGTTCCAATACCGGGAAGATTACCCTGCTGTACTGCGATACTACGGTATAATTTTCTACATAGTCAAACACACCATCGGGCTGCGGATCTAATTGAGAGTTTAGCCGGTCCAGGTTGATGAGAGATATAATGGGGGTGCCGTGCTGAATATCGCCAAAGGGTACATAACGTTTTGCACCAAGGCCGGGCTCCTGGTAAACAACATCCAGTTTAAAATCCTGCGGTGACAGAACGCCATAGCCAATAGTGTACACATTCTTCATCATTAATTGCCAAAGAGGCAGGCTGGTACGCTGTGAAGTAGCTTTTAATAACTTTAGGAACAATACTTTTTGTGTTGCCGTAGTGCTATCGGGTGGCACATCCTGCGAGAATTCCCCTACCTGGAAAATTTTACCATTATAAGAAAACTGGTAAGCTACTGCCAGTACTTCATCAGGTTGCAAAGGCTGACTTAAAGAAACGGTTCCTATTTGTGCGTTCCACATATATTGTGTGGAGTCCAGCTTTCTTGCAAAGGTTTTTTCAAAATCCTGAACCGGTTGCAGGCCCAGGCTTAATAAATTATTATATACCAATGCCGGGTTGCGTGGATCGGGCCTGGATAAGACCTGCTGCAATAAATCATTGGCATTATTTGAAGGAACAGGAAAACTGCCCGTGGGTGTTACTACAGGGCTATAAGGTTGGTCTTCGGCAAGGTCCATGAGGCCAACCACATCTCTTGTTTCGGTAGTAATTCCCGTTTTATTGGTTACCCATACTTCAAGACGTAATATTTGAACCGGGCTGGTAATGGCCGGCAAATTGCTCATGCGCTGATTATAGTTGCGCCTGAAATACTGGCCCAGTAAAAAGTGCCGGTTTTCTTCGTATTCATCGGCTTTTATTTCAAAAGGCTGTGCAGCGGTTCCTCCCTGCAAATCCATACTTTGCCGTTGTGATTTTTGGTTGGCCAGTACGGTTGTGATATAGAGTTTTCCAAACTGCAACTGTGTTTTTAAACCAAATAATTGTTGTGCCCCGGGTATAAGGGTTCCACGGCTGGAGAAGCTCACATTACCGGCTTCAAATCGTTTTATGATTTCATCATCGCCCCCGGTATAATCCAGCTTGAGCTGGTTATCTACATCCAAATTGGCCAGGGTATTATAATTGATGGGGAACTTGAGTTTATCTCCAATATTGGCATTTACATTTACCTGGGCATTCATATTAAAATCAAAACCCCCGTTGCGCCTTGCCCTTTCCGGTAAAGTGGGGTTATCAATATTTTGTCCCTGGTAACCGGCCGTAATATCTACATTACCCTGCGGGTTAATTTCAATTTTTCCGGTTCCAAACAGGCGGTTAAAGAAATTGTCGTAAAGGGATAGCTTGGGCTTGGTGAATTTTCCCCGGTTCAGTAAACTGGTGGTATTGGCCCTTTTTCTAAAATATTCTTCTTCGGCCTGGCGGTTGCGCATTTGCCAGTACTCATCAAAACTATAGGTGGTGGGCACCCGGTAATATTTATTACCTATTTTCTCATAAATGGTATAACGCCGGGTGATGGCATCGTACACAACGGAATCTTTAATATTTGAAGGATCATCGAGGTCAAAACTGCTTCTTCCGCCGGAGGAGAGTACATCTGAATACCTGTCGTGAATGGGATAGCGGAGGCTATCGTTATTTTGCCCAAAAGCTATGGTGGTACATAGCAGTAGCAACACATTTACAATGAGCAATTTTAAGAAAGAATTTCTGCTAAGCGACATTCAGGTAATAAATGGGTTTACGTAGAGATTCTGTCAAATGGCTTTTAGTGCTTTTTTTATCAAATCTTCCAGTTGCAAAGCGCCGGTTTCTGTACCCGTCACTTTTTTAATGGCCTGCTCGGCCTGTGATTTTGGAATACCTAATGCAGTTAAAGCGTTTAACGCATCATATTCCATTGTATTGTTTGATGAGGTTAGCATTTCTCCGGTATTATCCTGTCGCTGCACTTTATCCCTTAACTCCAGTAACAGCCGTTCTGCCGTTTTCTTACCTATGCCTTTTATAGCTTCAAGCGCCTTGCTGTTTCCGACTAAAATGGCTGTTATAACCTCTTTTGGCTTAAGAGAAGACAGCAGCATTCTTGCCGTAGCTGCACCTACCCCCGAAACACCAATCAATAATACAAAAATTTCCTTTTCCTGCAGTTCAAAAAAACCATACAACGTATGTGCGTCTTCCTTAATCTGCAAATAAGTGTACAATTTTACCTTTTCTAATGATTGAAGTGCACTGTAGGTATGCAAACTTATATGTACCTCATAGCCAATACCATTAACATCCAAGTACACTAAAGCCGGGCTTTTAAAGGCCAATTTTCCTTCCAGGTATGCAATCATTATTAACCGGTAAAGAGGCGAAAATAAGGTATTTTCGGGATAATGATATACTCTATATATTACAGTTTTGCATAATTATTATATTCCTTTTCAACAGGCCACAGCTTGTATAAATCAATTTTGATTTGGAACCGGTTAAAGCTTAGATTTTTTTTCCATTAATTTTGCGTTCAAATATTTCTTAAATGAGTAAAATAAATGCCGCCATTACCGCAGTAGGTGGTTATGTACCCGAATACCGGCTTACCAATAAAGAGTTGGAAACCATGGTAGATACAAATGATGAATGGATAAGGACCCGTACCGGTATTGAAGAACGTAGAATTTTAAAGGGTGAAGGGTTAGGCACCAGCGATATGGCCGCAGAAGCGGCAAAAGAAGTTTGTGCAAAAAGGGGTATTTCTCCGCAGGAAATAGAATGTGTGATATGTGCCACCGTTACACCGGATATGGTTTTTCCGGCAACGGCTAATATTGTAAGCGATAAAGCGGGGTTTATAAATGCCTTTAGCTATGATATTGGCGCTGCCTGCTCGGGCTTTTTATATGCCTTAAGCACCGGCGCTGCATTTATTGAAAGCGGACGTTATAAAAAGGTAATTGTAATTGGAGCCGATAAAATGAGCAGCATTATTGATTACAGCGACAGGGCCACCTGTATTATTTTTGGCGATGGAGCCGGCGCTGTATTATTAGAACCTACCCTTGAAGATGCAGGAATAAAAGACAGTATTTTAAAAAGCGATGGAAGCGGAAGGCAATACTTGCATCAAAAAGCCGGCGGTTCCGTAAAACCCGCTTCGGTAGAAACCGTATTAGCCAAAGAACATTATGTGTACCAGGAAGGACAGGCTGTTTTTAAATTTGCCGTAAAGGGCATGGCAGATGTTAGCTATGAACTGATGCAACGCAACAACCTTACTGCCGACGATATTGCCTGGCTTGTACCGCACCAGGCCAACCTGCGTATTATTGATGCTACAGCCAACAGAATGAGTTTACCCAAAGAAAAAGTGATGATCAACATCCATAAATTTGGGAACACCACGGCAGGTACCATTCCACTTTGCCTATGGGAATGGGAAACGCAATTAAAAAAAGGCGATAATATTATTCTTTCGGCTTTTGGAGGGGGTTTTACCTGGGGCGCTATTTGGGTGAAATGGGCTTATTAAGAAACGGGTTATTTTACATACTCAATATCATCGGGGTGAACCAGGCCTTTACCCTTAAGCCGTAAAAAGATATTACCCACCGTAGCTACATCTTTTTGGCAATATATTTTTATACGTTCCAAATCGTTCTCCTGCCAATATACTTTACCCACCATACTTCCGTCTATATCATCTTTTGGCGAAGGCACATCAAGCGCTGCTGCCAGCAATTTTAAAGAAGTAAAATTTTTATAATCGCCAAACCTCCAGTATTGAAACGTATCTACCAAATTGGTTTCCCAGGGTTTCATATTCTGAAAATCCAAAAAACGGGGAATGGGGATCCGGTTAATCAATAACCTTCGGCAGATGAATGGAATGTCAAACTCTTTAATATTATGGCCGGCAAAACACCATTTGTTATTCCTGCCTTCTATTTTAAGCATTGTTTCCAAAAAGTTTGTGAGTATTATTTTCTCATCATGGCCATAGAACGATTTAATACGCATACGCAATTGCGGTTCTTTCATAAAATATCCCATGCTGATGCATACAATTTTGCTAAACTCGGCCATTACGCCGGCCCGTTGCTCATAAAAGTCTGATGCGGTTACATCCGCAGGAAGTTGCTTTTCCACTTTTCCCTGCCAAAGTTGTTGCCAGTGATCTTCTAATTCCGAAAAAACAGGTTTTTCGGATACGGTTTCAATATCAATGATGATAATATCTTCGGTGCGGATATGCTGCATACAATTAATATATTTTATGATATGAAAGTACAAAAGATTTAATGCAGATTATTAAAATTTTTTATGGGCTTTATGCGTACTTTTAGTGACTATATTTTATTACAATGGATAAAAATTTAAGACAACAATTCAACCGGGCTTTTACAGCGGAAAAATATAATGCTTACATGCAAAAAATTGAAGCGCTGCATCCCGGCGCCCTGGATTTTCGCAATGCAGAAACGCCTGTTTTTGTACCCAAAGCGTTTAAAGAAAAAATGCTGGATGCCTGTGATGAAATCATTAATGTACTTACCGATCCCCATTTTATAGCACTTACCCAAAACAGCATCCCCAAAGAAATGAATGTACCCGGCGAAGATGCCCATACCCAGTTTTTAGTTTTTGATTTTGGCGTTTGTAAAAATGCAGCAGGTGAGTTGGAACCACAGCTTATTGAAATGCAGGGTTTCCCTACCCTATTTGGCTTCCAGGTATATCACAGCCGGCTTACGGCCGAATATGCCAACCTGCCTTCAAACTACAGCGCTTATTTAAACGGGTATAACGAAGAAAGCTATACCCGGCTATTGAAGGAAATTATTGTAGGTGATTTAAATCCGGAAAATGTAATTTTATTGGAAATTTTTCCCGGGCAACAAAAAACAAGAATAGATTTTTATTGTACCGAAACCTTATTGGGCATCAAAACCGTATGCCTTACCAAAGTAATAGCAGAGGGTAAAAATCTTTTTTATGAAAGTGGCGGAAAAAAAATACCCATCAAAAGAATTTATAACCGGGTAATTTTTGATGACCTTGATAAACAGGAAAACTTACCCCCAATTATTGATTTAAGCAAGCCCTATGATGTGGAATGGGTTCCGCACCCAAACTGGTTTAACCGCATTAGTAAATTTACCCTGCCTTTTATTAAACATCCATATGTACCCGAAACCTATTTCTTAAACGAAATAAAGCAGGCCGTTGATTTAAGTGAATTTGTATTGAAGCCCTTATTTTCCTTTGCAGGCATGGGTGTGGTAATAGATGTTCAACAATCGGATATTGATGCCATAAAAGACCCCGAAAACTGGATCTTGCAACGCAAAGTAAATTATGCCCCGGTGATTGAAACACCCAATGAGCCGGCAAAAGCTGAAATCCGCTTATTTTATTTTTGGAAGAACGAATGGGCCAAGCCCGTTGGCGTACTCAACCTGGCCCGGCTGAGCAAAGGAAAAATGATTGGCACAAGATACAATAAGGATAAAGACTGGGTGGGCGGCTCCGTAGCTTTTTTTGAACAATAATAATGAATCATAGCAGCACCTAAAATACACACTATGCGCCACGGCTTACATCGGTTTACCCATTTTTTAAAATCGGCTGAAAACTTATTACAGCAGGCCAATCAACAACCTAATCCTTCTTTATGGCTTTTGAAGAACAATGGCCGCACCCCCTTTTTTATGCTGGAAGCCCTGGCAAAACTTTATGAAGCGTTTCATCATAAAAAAATGTTTAAAAAACTAAGGGAAAATCATTTTAAAATCATTGAGGATGGGCTGGGCCAGTTAGATTATTATGATTTTTATATCTCCGAATTTGAAAACATCATAACTGTTCCCCGGACTGCAATTACTTATATAAAAGATCAATTTCAAAAAAAATCTACTGAGTTAAATGAGCTATTGCTCAATAAAGGATGGATTGCGGAGAACAGCAACCGCATTGCTAAAATCCATAAAAAACTGGATGCTGTGGATTGGAAAAAAGAGAAGAAAGAAGTAAAATTTTTGTTGAACTATTATGATGCCGAAATAAAGGTAATAATTGATTTCTATAAAAAAAGCGACAGCCCTTTTACACAATTGGAAGAGCAGGTTCATGAATTAAGAAGAAAATTACGTTGGCTCAGTATTTATCCCCAGGCATTATTGGGCTGTGTGCAATATACCCGCAATGGGCATCCCCCGGAAAATTTGAACAAATATTTTACTGAAGAAATTATTCATTCTCCCTATAATGTATTTCCCGAAGCTGGTGAAAACCGGCATTTCTTACTGTTAGAAAAAAATAATTTTTTGGCCTTAAGCTGGATGATTAATGAACTGGGAAAAGAAAAAGACAAAGGTTTAGGCCTGTATCTTTTGGCAGAAGCCCTGGAACAAACAGAAAAAACAGATTCCAACTACGCCATGGTAAGAGCCGGTGAAATTTTATTGGGCAATGCAAAAGCCCGGGATCAAATTCTTCAAAATTGCCATTCAATATGTAATGCATATTTTAAAGAGGGAAGCCTGCAACAATTAGTGCAGGGTATTGCCAGGGCCAGTGCATAACTTATTTACAGCAATCCTTTCGCCTTACAAAAATATACTTCACCCCCTTTTTTAGAAATGTCCAAATGGAAGTTAACAGCTTCATAATGCTTAATTTAAAAACCACCAACGTATGCCCACTCTTACCATTAAACCCGGCGTAGGATAATGTGGCGCTGCAAAATTATTATTAATAAACCCAAAGCCATTAACCGTACTCACCGTATTTAAATTTTCGGCCCGAATATAGGCTGCAAAACCCCTGATACGAAAATGCACATAAGCGGCAATATCGGGGAGGTTTTTAAGGGTTACTGAATCCTGCTTTACAAACTGCCCGGTTACTGCAGAAAATCCATAAGCTTTATAAGGAGTAAAATACCTGGCCTCCAGGCCTGTGCTTAATAATAAATTTTTAAAAAACTTACCTTCATAGGCCAGCCGGCTACGGGAATAAAAATGCGGTACCCTTATCGGCGCTGAAGCATCGGTAACCTGCAAAGAGCCTTCAACGTACCAGTTCCATCTTTTACTGAGTTTAACCGTTGTTGCAACCGAAAATCGGCTCAGGTTTATGGGTTTTGAGTATTGGGCCGTTTGAGTGTAATTCTCAAAATAAGCATAGTTGGTAACCAGGTAATTGGTAAACCCCAATTGAACAAAAGGGTTATGGGCTGTAGCGCCAAAGCTGATGATATTTTCTTTTTTAAAATTTCCGGCATTACCCCAATTGAAACTACTCCGGGGATCAAAAATAAATGAAGGGCTACGGTTTACGTTATTAAAAAATAAATTCACATAACCCCAACGCTTATTGAGGTACCGGCTCAGGCTGGCATAAGCGCCGTAATCGCCGGAGTTATATCCATTGAGATACAACTCCCCTTTGCCCAAAATATCCCATTTTTTATTTCGGGTGCGGTTACGGTATTCGGCATGCACAAAAATATTATGCAGGTTGGTATTTCCCGAATCCAGTGTGCCTTTTATATTTTGAAGGGTAAGGCCGGCAAGGAAAAACTCTGCGGTGTTTTTCGAGTCGGGAAATTGCAAGAGCGAAAAATCATTACTCAATACCTGCCATTTTTCATTTAGCAAAACAGTATCATTAGGGCCGGGCAAGTCTATATGAAACCAGTTTGAGTAAAGGGTAGAATCAGCTTCTACATCCAGGTAACGATAAGAATATTTACTAAAAGTAAACGTATGTTGAAAACGCAATTTGGGGTAAAATAAAAATTCTGTTGTAGAATCATTAATGGCAATAGAATCTTTTTTACCCAGGTCGTAGCTTTGTCGCAAAAAAAAGCTGAACTCCTTATAAATATTTCCGGTTTTAACAGTTGTTACAAACGGGTTGGGCCGGTAACCGTTTATATCACCAAGGTTCACATCCACGGCAAAACGTTGTTTCCTGTTTTTATCCACTAATTGGCTGTCGTTTACTATTCCTCCGTTTTGCGATGCCCGTATATTACTGCCTAATAAAATGATGGTGCCATTATATCTTTTACGCTTGCCCTGGTAATTTCCATACAGGCGCCAGGCATTATGGTTATTATTTTGGTTGAGAAATAAACCCGGCGCATTAATCAAACGGTAATCAAACCCAAAATTTACATTGGGCCTGGGGTTTTGGGTATGCAACACCTGTATCATTTGCTCTTTACCGGAGGCCAACTGGTAGCCCAGCATTGAAAACGGCCGGTTGGTTTTGTAGAGTTTCGTTCCTTCTAAAGTAAATTTATAAAGGTCAAAACTATGAAATCCGGCATCCCACCCGGGTTTTGCATTTAAAGAAAAAATGAGCGGCGTAGCCGCAGCGCCGTTATTGCCCAGGTATTGCCAGCTTGAAGGAACCGAATAGTAATGGTCAAAATCATTGATGGAAGAGTCCAGCGTGTTTCTTCTTGTAGAATCCAGGTAGCGGTAACTTAACACAAGGGTATCATCTTTACGATGTTCAAAAGCTATGGTATCCTGCCTTTGTGAGCCTGCCCCCACAGATTTTCCAATGGCACCGACCCGTCGTATGACTTCAAGGTCTTGTGCAAACAGCATGGAATGCAAACCCAAAACCAGCAATAAAAAAAATATTAACTTCATTGGAGCAGTTACAACTGTGCAATCAAAGTTTTAAAAATATGGGTAAGCCGTGGCTCAGCTGCCCTGGCTGCTTCCAGCACTTCCTGGTGCGTAATGGTATGGTTACCTTCCGTCATTCCCAAATCGGTAATTACACTTACGGCAAAAACGGGCAGCCCCATATGTACGGCAGTAATATTTTCCTGAACGGTACTCATACCAACCGCATCTGCGCCCATCATATTTACAAACTTATATTCTGCTTTCGTTTCAAACGTAGGGCCGGTTACCGCCACGTAAACGCCTTCTTTAATATCTATTTGTGCTTCGGCAGCTATTTTTTTGGCTTTTTGAATTAAGGATAATGAATACGGTTCAGACATATCCGGGAACCTTGGGCCCAACTCATCCACATTTTTTCCTACCAATGGGTTGGGTGTAAAAAAGCTAATGTGGTCTTTTATGATCATCAGGTCACCCACTTTAAATGAAGGATTGGTGCCTCCTGCAGCATTACTCAAAAAAAGCGTTTTAATTCCCAGGTATTTCATTACCCGTATTGGAAATACAATATCCTGGATAGGGTACCCTTCATAAAAATGAAAACGCCCCGCCATGGCGATGATTTTTTTGCCGCCCAATTCGCCATAAATTAATTTTCCTTTATGGCCTTCCACGGTACTTACGGGAAAATGAGGAATATCGCCATAGGCAATTTCCTGCTCTACGTTTATTTCCTCTGCAAAATTTCCAAGTCCGCTGCCCAACACTATTCCCGCTACAGGTTCTGCCCCAATTTTATTTTTAATATAGGCTACGGCGTCTTGTATTTTTTGCATCATTATTCTTAAAATTTTATGGGCAAAGGTAAGTTTTAAGCAGCAATAGTCAAGCCGTGAAGCCCGTCAAAATATACCGGAATTGTTAAAAAAGAAATCGTCAAAAATTTCTTCAATTTTAAAAAAAATCAAATCCTAAAGATGGAAAATAATCACAAGAGCATTTTATAAAAAAGCCCCGGGAAACTCCCTGCAAATCTATGAACATCCCAAAAACAGCAGCTTCTTTTATCCAAAAATGAGTAAGCAATTTTGCTTATCTTCGCCAAAATTTTTTACGATGAATCTCCACGAATACCAGGCTAAAGAATTGTTGAAGAAATACAATGTTCCCGTTCAGGAAGGATTTGCCTGCACTACCGTTCAGGAAGCGGAAGACGCCTACCGGCAGATTAAAACCCAAACGGGCAGCAAGTTTGCCGTAGTAAAGGCGCAAATACATGCAGGGGGTCGTGGGAAAGGTACCATAAAAGAAAATGGCATCAATGGGGTAAAAGTGGCCAAATCCCTGGAAGATATCCAGGAGTTTGCAGAAAAAATTCTTGGCGGCACTTTGGTAACCCTTCAAACCGGCCCTGCTGGAAAAACGGTTAATAAAATTTTTGTTGCTGCCGATATGTACTATGATGGGCCCAGTGAGCGAAAGGAGTTTTATCTTTCTATTTTACTAGATCGTACCAAAGGCCAAAATGTAATTATGTACAGCACCGAAGGTGGAATGAATATTGAAGAAGTAGCACACAATACACCGGATAAAATTTTTAAAGAATGGGTACATCCCTCGGGTGGATTGCAGGCTTTCCAGGCAAGGAAAATTGCCTTTAACCTTGGGCTAACCGGAGATGCATTTAAAAACTGTACCAAGTTTGTAACCAACCTTTATAATGCCTATGTGGGCTTGGATTGTTCCATGCTGGAAATAAACCCATTATTTAAAGCATCTAATGATAAAATTATTGCAGTGGATTGCAAAATGAACCTGGATGAAAATTCTTTAATGCGCCACCCGGACCTTATTACCTTAAGAGACCTCACAGAAGAAGACCCCACCGAAGTGGAAGCAGGAAAGCATAACCTGAATTTTGTAAAATTAGATGGTAATGTAGGCTGCATGGTTAATGGAGCCGGGCTTGCCATGGCCACGATGGATATGATTAAACTGAGTGGGGGCGAACCGGCTAATTTTCTTGATGTAGGCGGTACGGCCAATGCTCAAACCGTAGAGGCGGGTTTTCGCATCATTTTAAAAGATCCAAAAGTAAAAGCCATTCTCATTAATATTTTTGGTGGAATTGTACGCTGCGACCGTGTGGCGCAGGGCGTAATTGATGCCTACAAAAGTATTGGCACTATTGATATCCCCATTATTGTGCGCCTGCAGGGAACCAATGCCGATGTGGCCAAAAAACTAATTGATGATAGCGGCTTAAAAGTGCAAAGCGCCATACTATTGAGTGAAGCAGCAGCGCTGGTGAATAAAGCAGTGGCTTAAATTTAAAGAGTATTAATTAATTTATAATAAAGGTTGCAAAAAATGCAACCTTTATTTTTTTAAAATTGCATTTCAGGTATATCCCCTTCTACCATTAGCGTTCCTGCGGTTTTACTTTTTATTTCTTCAACACTCACACCGGGGGCACGTTCCAGCAATTTAAACCGGTTGTTGAAAATTTCAATAACGGCAAGGTCGCTTACGATCTTCTTTACACATTTAATACCGGTTAACGGCAGGCTGCATTCCGGCAATAATTTACTTTCTCCTTTTGGATTGGTATGCATCATTGCCACAATAATATTTTTTGCACTGGCCACCAGGTCCATGGCTCCTCCCATACCTTTTACCATTTTTCCGGGAATTTTCCAGTTGGCAATATCGCCCCGTTCACTCACTTCCATTGCACCAAGTACGGTTAAGTCCACTTTTCCGGCTCGTATCATTCCAAAGCTTAAGGCGCTGTCAAAAAAAGCAGATCCGGGCAAGGTTGTAATTGTTTGTTTTCCTGCATTAATCAAATCCGGGTCTTCCCGGCCTTCTTCCGGAAAAGGCCCCATGCCCAACAATCCGTTTTCACTTTGCAAGGTTACATTGATACCACCCGGAATATAATTGGCCACCAGGGTAGGAATGCCAATGCCGAGGTTAACATAGTAACCGTCTTTTAATTCTTTGGCGATGCGTTGTGCTATCTGGTATTTATCAATTGCCATAAATTATTAGTTAAGATTTTTTGGGTCTTACGGTACGTTGTTCAATTCGTTTTTCATAATGACTACCCTGAAAAATTCGGTGTACATATATGCCCGGTGTATGTACCTGGTTGGGATCCAATTCACCCGGCTCAACAAGTTCTTCCACTTCTGCAATGGTTATTTTTCCGCCCATGGCCATTAAAGGATTAAAATTTCGTGCGGTTTCTTTATAGATGAGGTTGCCCAGCTTGTCTCCCTTCCAGGCTTTTACGAAGGCAAACCCTGCATCAATTGCATACTCCAGCAAATATTCTTTTCCATTAAACACCCTCGATTCTTTCCCCTTTGCCACTTCTGTACCTACACCGGCAGGTGTAAAAATTGCAGGCATTCCATAGCCTGCGGCCATACAGCGGGTGGCGAGGGTTCCCTGGGGTATAAGTTCCACTTCCAGTTCACCGTTTAATAACTGCCTTTCAAATTCGGCATTTTCACCTACATAAGAAGCCACCATTTTTTTTACCTGCCTTCCTTTTAATAAAAGACCAATGCCAAAATCATCCACGCCGGCATTATTGGAAACACAGGTAAGGTTTTTGGTTCTTTTCTTCACCAGGGCCGTAAGACAGTTTTCCGGGATGCCGCACAAACCAAATCCCCCAATCATTATTACTGCGCCATCCTGGATATCTTTAATAGCATCATCTGCATTTTTGAACACTTTATTCATACAATTTTTTATTGATGTTCGGCTTTTTTATTAACGGGGAATCCAAATTTAATCGTTTAATCCTTTTTTTCTTTACCGCAATGGAATCCGGCCTGTTTTCTTCCTGTGATCCGTCGCCAGGTACAAATTTACGCCATTGGTCTCTTTGATTAATGGCCGATATGGAATCGGTAATTTTTAAAAATTCCTTTTCATTTGCAGAATAATAAGCCAGGCTTTTATCAAATTGATCTTTGGTGATTTTATACTTGTCAAAAATCTGCTGCTGCAATTTGGCGCTAATCATTTGAGGGTTCTGTGAAGAATCTTTGGCAACATAATTGGCAACGTAAGCATCGGCTTTAATATAATCCCAAAATACTTTTTCCATGGTTTCGGGAGGTAATATCGCTTTCTTATCATTGCTTTTGCAGGACACAAAAAAAAGTAACCCGGCAAAACAGCAAATCCTTATCATTTTAATTGCTCCTTATATTTTGAAGAATTGGTAATATCAATTTTAGATAATATTTCCGCTGCTGCAGCTTTTTCGGGCTGTGGCGCTTTTTTAAAAATATTAATCAATTCATCCGACTTTCCCTGGAAGAAGAACTGGGCAATCATGGTATTGGGATTATCGGTATTATAAGTTTGCATTTGCCTTAGTACATCCATCATTGCGCTCCTGGCCTCCTTTTCTTCATCCACTAATTTATCAAAAGCCCTGCGGTAATACCCGTAATAAATATCATGCATTATGGTATAGCGGGAGTTGGTCATATTTTCAACCAGCCAGTAACGGTTTCGTAATCCATCAAAGGCCTTCCAGCCGCTAATGCCACGGCCATCGGGAGCGCTATTCACTACATTAAGGGCTTTTTGAAAATTGGCATCACCACCATGCAGGGAAAAAGAAGCATAATCAAAACCCAGTATCATATACGCATAATAAGCAAAAACGGCCGTTAAGTTTGAGGCCAGTTCATCGGGGCCGGTAACCCGTTTATCATTAAAATCCAATTGTTGAAATTCTACATACTTAAATTTTATATTATCGTCTTTATAATTAATCAATGGGCAAATATAACTGCTGTTATACACCGGCCTGCCGGCCTGAATGGTTAAGGAGGCATTATACACATTGGTTTCGCCGGAAGGCTCAACCGTTAAAATAAAATTGCATTGTATCCTTTCATTTGGCGCAAATACGTCTGGCGTCCATTTACGGTTATTCAAAAAATTGATGAGTGCATTTTGTAAGGTGGTAAACGTACTCCTGTTTACGGAAGTGCCGACCTGGTTGGCCATTACGGTTACCCGGGCATTCAGTTCCTGCGCCCTTCCGGTAAATGCAAATAATAAAGCGATAAAGGTTATATAAACTTTATGCATGAGTATATGATATAATAGTGTCCAGAATATCTTTTGCCACCTGCTTTTTGGATTTTAGCTCAAAAGCAATTTCCTTTCCCTCGTTATCAAAAATAGTTATTTTATTACTGTTATGCCCAAAGCCTGCGCCTTTGTCGGCCAGGGAATTGAGAATAATGATATCGGCATTTTTTTGTTTCAATTTCTTTAAAGCATTTTCTTTTTCGTTATGGGTTTCCAATGCAAAGCCTGCTAAAAACTGGCCTTTCTTTTTCACCGTTCCCAAATATTTTAAAATATCGGGTGTTTTCTTTAATTCCAGGGTGAGCGTTTCATCCGATTTCTTAATTTTTTCTTTGGCCACCTGTGCAGGAGCATAATCGGCAACAGCGGCGCTTAAGATGGCAATATGGGCATTTGGAAATCTTTTTGAACATTGCTCAAACATTTCATTGGCCGTTTGCACCCTTACCAGTTCTATACCCTGGGGAACCGGCTCTTCTGAGGGGCCAAGTACCAGGGTAACTTTTGCTCCACGGCAGTAAGCTTCTTCTGCAAGTGCAATACCCATTTTGCCGCTGGAGTAATTGCCAATAAACCGTACCGGGTCAATATGTTCATACGTTGGCCCGGCAGTGATTAATACGTTTTTATTACGGAGTTCCTTTTTTTTTTGAAAATATTCCGAAAGCCAATGTAAAATTTCTTCAGGTTCGGCCATTCTACCCTCTCCGGTAAGGCCACTTGCCAGCTCCCCGGTATTTACGTTAAGCACAAAATTTCCATAGGATTGAATGGTATTGATATTTGCAACAGTTGATTGATGTTTCCACATATCTTCATCCATAGCCGGGGCAACGGCTACCGGGCAAGTGCAGGAAAGATATACCGCCATTAAAAGGTTATCACAAACTCCGTGGGCCATTTTTGCCAATGAATTACAACTAAGCGGTGCAATTAGCATTATATCGGCCCAGCGGCCCAGCATTACATGGTTGGCCCAGGTGGCGTTATCACTAATATGATACAGCACTTCGTTTCGGCTTAACGTAGAAAGCGTTAACGGCGTTACAAAATCTTGCGAGGCTTTTGTCATAATAACCCTTACCTCTGCACCCTCTTTAATTAAAAGGCGCACCAATACTGCGGCTTTATAGGCAGCAATACTTCCGCTTACACCCAATAATATTTTTTTTCCCTGGAGTAGCATATATTTAAAACGGCGGGTTTACCGCCGTTAAATTTATACAATCTATTTTAAAAAGTAAAGCTAAAAACCCTTAGCTAAACAGGTCTTCGTCATTTTTACGGAAATACACTTTATCTTCTAAAAACTCCGTTGTGGCCAGTAATGCCGGGTTGGGCATGCGTTCGTAAGCTTTTGAAATTTCAATTTGCTCCTTATTTTCATGGATTTCCTCCAGGCTGTCGGTATGGCTTGCAAATTCTTCCAGTTTGCTGTGCAACTCCTCTTTAATGGAAATATTAATTTGGTTGGCACGCTTTCCAATTATGGCAATAGATTCATAAAGATTGCCGGTTTTGGATTTCAGTTCGCTCAATTTTTTAGGCTCTACCACACTGCTGGTATTACCGCTTAGCTGACGACGTATTTTGCTCATTTTTTTTATCTTTTAGTTGATTGATACTTAAGTTATGGTAATCTTCCGCTTCTTTTAAAAGTTTACTATCCGGGAAGCGGTCCACAAAATCCTGGTATTCTTCAATGACCTTTTCAAAGCGTTCGGCCTGTTTTTCCTGCACACTCAATTTGGCATACTTGTAATAGGATTTAATAACCATCAATTTATAGGCATCGCCTTTTTGAGTTTCAGGAAAATTATTTAACAGGTTGGCAAAGGCAATTGCCGAAGCTTTATACTGCTCCAGGTTATAATATAACTGTGCCGACCTGAATTCTTTCATTTCCATTTTCTGCCTGCATTGATCAATAATATCCGTGGCATCTTTTATTCGAGATGAACCGGGATGAGTATTGATAAAGGTTTGCATCATATTCATGGCTTTTAACGTATTCACCTGCTCCAGCTCCAGCTTTGGGCTTTGCTTATAAAATGAATAGGCCCTCATATAATCCACTTCTTCGGCCTTAGCGCTATTGGGGAATACTTCTAAATAACCTTTAAAGAGATTTTCAGCATCCATATAATACTCCTGGTAAAAATAGCAGTATGCATATTTATAATACAGGTCTTCAAACTTTTGTGAGCCTTTATAAATGGGAAACAATTCTTCAAAAAGCTGTTGGGCGTAATGGTATTTCTTTTTGGCAAAATATTCATCGGCCATTTTAAGCTTATACTCTACATCTTTACTTTTTTGAACCTTTGAAAATTTACTGCAGGATGCAAAAAGTAAAGCCAAAACCAACCCGGTAAGAAATACTTTAAATTTCATAAGAAGCGCAAAATTAACGGTTTTTAGCCAAAAATCAGCCATTCATTCCTATTATCCAAAAGCCACCCGTTAAGGATTGTTTAAATAAAAAAAAGCCCCCCCAAAAGGGAGGGCCGTACATTGAGCAAAAAGTGGAATTAAAACTATCTTAATTTGAACTGATATCAATTGTATTTTTATCGCCACCACCAATTTCGCTATTAGTGGTAATCCTGTCTGTGCTAATACCTTCTTTATCAACCAGGTAAGCTTTTGCAGCATCAAGCCTGCGCTGCGCTAATGCCTGGGAGGCTTTAGAAGCTTCGGGATAAGCATTTAAAGTAATAGAGCAGTTTGGATTTGCTTTTAATTTAGCTGCAACAGTAGATAACATTGCTTTTGCATCTGAACTAACTGTAGCGCTACCATTACGGAAGTTAACACTGGGATAATCTGTTGGGCAGGCAGAAGCAGGCGCTGCTCTTAATGAATCACAGCATGCAGGTGGAGGGCATTTACCCACGCCGTCTGCGTCAACAGGTTGACATTCTGTAGGTGTAATTAATTGTTTGTCTTTGCAATCCGGAACACCATCACCATCAGTATCCAATGAAACACCGTGTGTATCAACAGGGCAACCTGCAGGGGTATTGGGTTCACGGTCAAATTGATCCGTTACGCCATCGCCATCGCCATCATCCAAAACCGGTTTTGGCAATTTCATGTGTTTAGGATTATTCAACTCGCTGTAAGCGTAGTTAAGCGGGTTAAGCCAGTAAAGCGGCTCAACAGATTTTGCACCAATATTAAAGTTAAGACCTAAAGAAAGGTAGTTGTAAGAATCGTAATCCCTGGTAAGTGCAGCATCACCTGTTGGGTGTTCCTGCCATCTTTGGCCATCCAGCAAATCGTCCTTAATAAAGGTATGACGATCTTCCAGTGCAATGTTTATGCGTTTGCCTAATTTAAAGGCTATACCCATTAAAATTGATCCTGAAGGCCTTAAGGTACCATCACCCAAATGTTTCCTTCTTCTGCCCTGGTTTTCGGCATCGGTTTCATAATCATCATCCATGGCATCTTTTAATTCCTTTTTGATGTCTTTCCTGTCATCCCATCCGCCATAGTTATATTTTGATGCTATTGCGTTAAACTGGCTGGCATATGTATTGCCATTTGAGTTTAAGCTATTTATTTTTGTTTTATACAAGGTAGCGCCTAAGCCTGCCCCTGCATAAATTTGAAGGGCGGTTTTATTTTTATGGAAACGAATGTTGTTTAAGGTAACCAAACCCTGTAAACTTAAATCCTGAACCTTGGCTTTGTAGTTGTAAAACACAAAATCTACATTACCCTGGGTGTTTCCTGCCTGGTCATTAATAGTGCCATCAGGTCCAATGGTCATATACCTTTGGCCAACCGGAAGGCTGGTGGTCCAGGCCGGGTTTTTATAATAGTTTTGAGCTGCGGTATAGTTTAAACCCTTTCCGGTAGCATTTAAATATTGCAACCTCAAAGAGAAAACATAACCTAAGGCCTTTCTAACATGTACCGAAAAGTTAGGCATGGTTAACCATTCCGGGGATACATCACCACTTACGGTAAATGCGCCAATAGAAGCACCTACTTCCCACATATTACGAGGCTTTGCAGGATAGTCGTAGTTATTGGCCATGAATTCGGTTTGTTGAGGAAGGCTTTTTGCTCTTATAACTGAAGAGTCGTATATACTATAGCCTCCATCGTCTTTTTGTTGTGCAAATGCCGCCGTTCCCATAAGCGCAAATGCCATAAATAATAAGTTGTACTTTTTGCTAAACATAACTAAATGATTGATAGATTTCTAAATATACGAGTTGATTAATTTGCAAATTTATGGGGTTGAGACCCAAAATACAAATTTTTTTAGCAATTATTTAAATCTGTAATATGTTCAAATTGTCAAAAATTAAGTATATGGAATAAGCCGTATTCAAAAAATCTATTTTCAAATACCGTACATATTTATCTTTTTCTACCAATTATTTTATGCCAATCCTTTACCCTTGCTTAAATTGCCCCCATAAATGAAGTTTGCCGCAAAAATTATTGAAGCTGAGTTAAAAACCTTCGAAAGCCGGTTTTCCGGAGCCGTAAAAAGCGATGTACCCCTGTTGGATACCATCATGAAGTATATCATCCGCAGAAAGGGTAAGCAACTCAGGCCCATGTTCGTTTTACTCAGCGCCAAACTTCATGGGGAAGTAAATGAAAGAAGTTACAGGGCTGCTGCACTGGTGGAAATGCTCCATACCGCCACCCTGGTGCATGATGATGTAGTAGATGAATCCATGGAGCGAAGGGGCTTTTTTTCCATTAATGCCATTTGGAAAAACAAAATTGCCGTTTTGGTTGGCGATTACCTGCTTTCCAAAGGTTTGCTTATGGCAACAACTCATGAAGATATTGCCTTACTGCATATTTTATCGGAGGCCGTAAAACAAATGAGTGAAGGGGAACTGCTTCAAATTGAAAAATCAAGAAAGCTGAATTTGGATGAAAGCGTTTATTTTGAAATTATTAAAAATAAAACCGCTTCCCTGCTTTCTTCGGCTTGCGGAGCAGGGGCCTGGAGCACAACACAGGATAAAGAAATTACCGAAAAAATGAAACGTTTTGGTGAAAAAACCGGCATTGCTTTTCAAATTAAAGACGACCTGTTTGACTATGGCAACCAGGATATCGGTAAACCTACCGGTAATGACATTAAAGAAAAAAAACTCTCCCTACCCTTAATTTATACACTCAATAAAGTAGATAAAGCAACCAAAAGACAGCTCCTTTACATCATCAAAAACCACAACAAAGATGTGGAAAAAGTAAAAGAAGTGGTAACAATTGTACAACAATCGGGCGGCATTCATTATGCCGAACAATTGATGAACCGCTATAAAAATGAAGCCCTTGATATTTTACAGCAGTTTCCCCAAACCGATGCCGGAAAAGCGTTGGAAGATTTGGTGAAATTTACCACAGAACGAAAATACTAATTTGGAAAAAAGATGGACCATACCAACAGCAGATGAAAACAAAGTGGCTCAATTAAAAGAGCAACTCCAGATCAATATCAATCTATGCCGCATATTGGTTTCCAGGAATATAGAAACCTTTGAGGAAGCCAGGCTTTTTTTCAGGCCCGATCTTTCACAACTGCATAGCCCCTGGTTAATGAAAGATATGGATAAAGCCGTTGCCCGTATTGAACAAGCTTTTACCCAAAAAGAAAAAATTTTGGTATTTGGAGATTATGATGTGGACGGCACTACAGCCGTAGCCTGCATGTATGATTTTTTATGTACCATTTATGGACCGCATCTGCTGGATTATTATATCCCCCACCGCTACAAGGAAGGTTATGGAGTGAGTAAGGCCGGAATTGATTTTGCACATGAAAACGGGTTTTCACTGGTTATTTGCCTGGACTGTGGTATTAAATCTACCGAACTCATAGCCTATGCTGCTGAGTTGGGTATTCAATTTATTGTATGCGACCATCACCTGCCCGATAAAATTTTACCTAAAGCCACTGCCATACTAAATGCAAAACAACCCGGTTGCCTTTACCCATATAAAGAGCTATGCGGATGTGGGGTTGGTTTTAAACTGATAACTGCACTGGCAGAAAAACGATCGGTTTCACAAGATAGCATATGGCCTTACCTGGATTTGGTGGCTACAGCCATTGCCGCAGACATTGTACCCATTACCGGCGAAAACAGGGTAATGGCCTTTTTAGGTTTACAGGTTATAAATGAAAAACCCAGGCCCGGTATTAAAGCGCTGATTGAACTCGGAGGAGTAAAAAAACAACTCAGCATCAATACGGTGGTATTTGTAATTGCCCCAAGGGTAAATGCCGCCGGCAGAATGGATGATGCCCGAAAAGCCGTTCAACTATTTATTGAAAAAGATGAGGCTAAAGCAATGAAAATTGCTGCGCTACTACATAGTGATAATTCTTTTAGAAAAGAAACCGATAGCAGCATTACCCTGCAGGCCTTAGAAATTCTGCGTAAAAATTCAACAGCCGAAATAAAAAAAACCACGGTGGTTTACCGGGAAGACTGGCATAAAGGCGTGGTGGGTATTGTGGCCAGCCGCCTCATTGAGCATTACCACCGCCCTACCGTTGTACTTACCAAAAGCGGCAATACCGCTACCGGCAGTGCAAGAAGCATTCCGGGGTTTAACTTATATGATGCCATTTATGAATGCCGTGATTTTTTAACAGCCTATGGCGGTCATTTTGCAGCAGCAGGCCTTAGTTTATTGCCCGAAAATATTGATGCCTTCAGCCGTAAATTTGAAGAAGTAGTGGCGGCTACCATTGATGAACATTTGCTGATACCCGAATTAGCCATTGACACCCAAATTTCATTTGCCGATATCACCGGTAAATTTTACGACATCATTTGCCAAATGGAACCTTTTGGCCCGGGTAATATGCGCCCTCATTTTTTAGCCAAAAATGTTTGGGATACCGGCTTTAGTAAAATTGTAAAAGAGCAGCATATTAAATTTTCATTACGGCAGCAAAATAAAGTATGGGATGGTATTGGATTTAACCTTGCCCATAAATTTAATTTCCTGCAAGGCAAACAACCCCTGGATATTGTATTTACCATTGATGAAAATGAATGGAACGGCAATAAAAATTTGCAATTGAAAGTTTTGGATATTCGGCCGGCACAATCCACGGCTTAAAGGTACGCTGTACCTTTACCACTTTGACATGAAGTACATTCGTTATTTTTTTTACATTGCCCTAAACTGGAACCTGCGTATTGCCTGTTTTTTAATTTGGCACGAAATAAAGGGAGAAAAAAAATACGGCATTTCTACCACCGGTGCAGATGAATTAGCTTCAATGGAAAAACTGGGCGTGGATATTGAACATGCCACTATTTATATGCCGGCGCCCTACGATTTGCTGGAATGGGCTTTTCAAAAAATTCCCATCCATACCTGCAAACATTTTATAGACATCGGCTGTGGCAAAGGCAGGGCGCTCTGCGTAGCCGCACATTTTGGCGTACCAAAGCTTACCGGTATTGACTTCTCAAAAGCCTTTTGCAACGAGGCTGCCGAAAACCTAAACCAAACCCGAAAAAAATATCCGTCTATTCAATTTTCCATCTTACATCATGATGCATTTTATTTTGCCATACCGCCTGACGCTGATTATCTTTTCCTGTTTAACCCTTTTGATGATGTGATTATGAGTGGGGTGCTGGAAAACCTTACCATCAGCCTTCAGCAAAACCCAAGGCCCTTTACGGTTATTTATTTCAATCCATTACAAAAGCAGCTTTTTATTGAAGCCGGTTTCAGGCAACTGTATTACCGTAAAAAAATGAAATACCTTGAGGCCATCATCCTCCGAAAAGAATAAAAGCCTTTATGGCGTATGCTCAATTTTTAAAAAGAAACCCGGTTACTCTCATCCTGTTTTTTATCATATGATGCACAATGACAAACTCATGACAGAATCATGCTGCTATTTGTCATCGTAGCGTAATATTTCTCTTTTCAAAAAGAGATTTTGTCCTTCCTCTATTTGAAACTAAGCGTATTGATTGAATTTTGTCCTGAACCAAAACGATGATCTCCTCATTACAACATTCATGAAAAATAGTTACCTGTTTTTAGCATTACTTTTCAGCACAGGAAAAGTATTTGCACAAAATGATAGCACGGCAAAAATTTTAGATGAAGTGGTGGTTACCGGCCAACACAAGCCCCAATCCTTAAAAAACTCGGTGTATAAAGTAAATATCATTAACCGGCAGCGCATCGCTTTAAGCGGTGCAACCAATATTCAACAGGTACTTTTTAATCAATTGGGTTTAAATTTTTCCAATGACAATACGCTGGGTACAGCCGATATTCAAATGATGGGTATGAGTGGGCGCAATGTAAAAATTTTATTAGATGGCGTGCCGCTGGTTGACCGGGGGGATACCCGTGAAAGCCTTAACCAGGTTGACTTAAACAGTATAGACCGGATAGAACTGGTGGAAGGGCCCATGAGTGTTTCTTATGGTTCGGATGCACTTGCCGGAGTGGTAAATCTTATTTCAAAAAGACCGTCAACAGGCGGTTTTTCCGTATTTGCAAAAGCGCAGGAAGAAACTGCAGGCAATGAATATTATCCCTTAAATTATAAAGGGGTGCATACCCAAAGCCTTAACCTGGGTGGTTCCGCCGGAATTTGGAATTTTGCATTGGGCGGCAGCCATAATGAATTTGACGGTTTTGGAGGGGATGGTTTTGGAAGGGGAAAAAGCTGGCGTCCCAAAGAGCAATGGTTGGGAAATGGCCGCATCGGCATCCGGCTAAAACAACTTGATCTTTATTACAAACTCGACGGGTTGCATGAAGATATTTCCAACCGCATGGCCATGAACCCCAATACCTACGAAGCCATCAGCCAGTATTACATCAGCAAAAGATATTTGCATCAATTGCAAAACAACTGGACCATTCGAAACAACTTGCAACTGAACAGCATACTGGCTTATACCGATTACAGCCGGCACACTAAAACCATTAAACACCAGTTTGCCGATGGCACCAACTCTTTAAGTAACGAACCCGGGAGCCAGGATAAATCCACTTTCAACAACTTTACGTTCCGCAACTTATTAAACTATCAATGTTCTCCTGGCATTTCATTTCAACCCGGCGTAGAAATTACCCGTGAAAAAGCTACAGGGGCAAGAATTAACGGTACACCCGGTATAACGGATATGGCGTTCTTTATTTCATCAGAAATAAAACCTACAAAATCTATAAATCTTAGGCCTGGACTTAGGTTTATTAAAAATTCGGTTTATGATGCGCCACCTGTAATACCATCTGTAAACACAAAGTTTTCACTTAATAATAATTTTGATTTAAGACTCGCCTATGCCTATGGCTTCCGTTCCCCGGCTTTAAGGGAGTTGTATTTTAATTTTGTGGACGCCAATCATATTATTGTAGGTAACCCACATCTAAAAGCAGAACACTCCAACAGCTTTAACGGCTCCTTAAGCTATACTTTACCCAATTTAAAAGATGGTTATCAAAATGTAATTTCTCTAAGTGGATTTTACAACTCGTTTAACAACCTGATTAACTACGCCAATTCTCCTACATCAACAGATACAACAATTACCGTTAATATAGATAAGTACAAAACTACCGGCTTTATTATAGAAGATAAGTTAAAGTCAAAAAACCTGGTTGCAAGCATCGGATTTTCTTATATAGGCCGGTACAACCTGCTTGCAGATGCCACTGCATTTAAAGCGGATCATCTCCCTCAATTCATGTGGACCCCTGAGATCAATGCCAATTTGTTTTACGCATTTTCAAAAGTGGGTACAACGGTGGCTTTATTCTATAAATTTTCCGGGAAAAAACCCGGCTATGAAGCGGTAATGAATAATAGCACCGGGGCACAGGAAATTCATGTTACGCATATTGAAGGTTGCCATTATGCAGATTTTACCGTTAACCAAAAACTCTTCACTCAATTTAATCTTTCTGCCGGCATAAAAAATATTTTTAACGTAACGCAACTCACCAATACCTCTACAAACCCTGATGGTGTGCACAATACAGGTTCAGCAATACCCATGTCATACGGCAGATCCTATTTTATAGGCCTTACATTTCAATGGAGTACAAAACAGTCTTCAAAAAAATAAAATCAAAACAATAATTATTATGAATATTCAAAAACTATTTCTCCTTTCCATTTTTACCTTCCTGTTACTTACCTCTTGTAAAAAAGATCAGGATCCCATTATCATTGTACCGCCTTCATCGGGATCAACCCTGGAATTAAATGGATTAACCGGCTACGAATCGAGTGGTGCTAATGCCGGCAATACCGTTTACCTGGATTTAAGCACCAACACTAGCACTGCAGTTGCTCGGTCTAGCTGGGACCTTGCCTTTTATTGCGGAAATGAATTTAGAGTTGCCCTTAATAATACGGTAAGTGCAGGAGCAAAAGTTTTGAATATAACAGACCTCACTGCTGTAAATGCTAATGATACCATGGGCTTAACCCTTGCCGTGAACCATGCGAATCCCACCCCTGCTGAATTTGCTTATTTTGACGCCATTGACGGATCAGTTACCGGAACCGTAATTCCGGAAATTTCAACAAACAGCGTCGATAATAAAGTGATCATCCTTAACCGGGGTACCGGTGGCGGTATTGCTGAAAGGCCCTGGATGAAACTCAGGATTTTGAAAAACGGATCGAATGGTTATACCCTTCAATATGCCGGAATTTTATCGCCTACGTTCCAATCTGTTGATATTGTTAAAAACGCAGACTACCAGTACCTTTTATTTTCTTTTGAAAACGGGATATTGACTAATGGCCAACCCCGGAAAAATGCCTGGGATCTTGCCTGGACCTATTCCTTATACCAAACAAATTTCGGGGGTGGAATGGTACCCTACAATTTCTCGGATTTAATAATGATAAACCATCTTTCAAACGTACAGGTAAAAGAAAAAATTTATGCAGATGCCAGCACTGCATCCGCAGCATATAATGCTTTTAATAAAGACAGTGTACTTAATATCAATAATGCAACCCTTGCCGGAAAATGGACTATCGCCAACAGATGGAGAAGCACACAACCTGCAACCGGTGCCCGGCAAGATCGGTTTTACCTGGTTAAAGATACCAATGGGCATTACTATAAACTACGTTGTTTAAGTATGGGTGTAGGGGCAGACGGAGGTACCCGGGGTAAGCCAAAGTTTCAATATGAACTGATTACCCTGTAAGAATTTATAAAACAAGCTATACCCAGCTTTTTTCGGATAGTATAAATATGTTTTCTAAATGCGTAAGTGCTTATCTTACGCATTTGTTTTTTTTGCAGCCAATTTAATAAAAATGAAAAAAATATTTATTTTGTTTGGCTCGTTATTTTTAAGCCTATGCGGCATATCGCAAACCACCAAAGATTTAATACTCAAAAATTTTTGTGGCTGTTTTGAAGTTTCTTTTAAATACGCCGAAACGTTTTCACCTGACTCCAGCTATAAATTTCATGACAGGGAAATTATACCCGGTACTCCGGAATTAGCCTTACCCATTGAAGTCTCCGAAAATAAAATTGTGATACAGCATTTACTGGTAGTTTCGCCAAAATTTATTGTGAAACACTGGAGAGAAGAATGGACCTTTGAAAATAATGAGCTTTGGAAATACACAAAGGAAAATACCTGGGAGAAACAAACCTTATCTCCTGAAGAAGTAAAAGGCATGTGGACGCAAACGGTATGGGAAGTAAGTGATGCAATACGATACCAGGGTTATAGCCCATTTATTAACCTCGATGGTCAAACCCTTTGGCAAAATACTGCAGATGCACCTTTGCCCAGGCGAGAATATTCAATAAGAAATGATTACAATATATTAAAGAGAACCAACCGATTGGTATTAACTGATAGTGGTTATGTACATGAACAAGATAATAAAAAAATTATTCGGGGTAATTCAGGAGATAAACTACTTGCAGAAGAAAAAGGTTATAACATTTACAAAAAACTGGATATGGGAAAATGTGTCGCAGCACTAGAGTATTGGGAGAATAATAAAAATTTTTGGGAGCAGGTTCGTAATAACTGGAGCACTTATTTAAGTAAACACAACTTTGTGAATTTAAAATTTTCTGTAGAAGGAAAAATGCTGCACGAACGCCTGGAAACCCTCAGGAACGACTATAACAGCCATAAAATTTCTTCTTCCGAACTCAATTTAAAATTAAAGAAGGAATTAGCGCTATATACCGGAGAGTCCAACTCAACTGCAGTAAAATAATTATCCAAAATATTTTATTAAGTTAAATCCCGCATTATCCGTGTTTTAAGGGCTTTTGATTAATACTTTAATATATCCCTGATGATATTATGATAGGCATCAAAGGAAGGCAGATTATTATGTCCGCCGCCTTCAAAAGTAATTAATGTGATCATCCTGGGGTTTATGGCTTTTAACTTTTCACTATGGCTTATGGGAATAAGCCAATCCCTAGAACCATGCAGGATATATGTATGGCATTTTACTTTACTCAACCATAAATCGGTACGCAAATGAAATCGTAAAATAAGACGCACCGGCAATATGGGTAAAAAGCGTTCTATAGCCTTGGTAAAACTAAAATAGGGTGAATCCAATATCAGGTACCGGGGATTATTATCACAAGCCACTTTGGTTGCAAAACCGCTACCCAGGCTACGGCCATAAACAATGAGATGGTCTTCCGAATAAGTCTGTGCAAGTTTTGAATATACATATTGCATATCACCCAGCATCTCGTTTTCGCTTCTTTTACCGGTACTTTTGCCAAAACCCCTATAATCAACCAATACCACATCATAGTTAAACCGGTAAAAATCTTTAGCGTACTTGGCCCAACCTTTAATGCTACGGGTATTGCCATGGAAGTACAGGATGAGCCCAAGGGGTTTGGGGTTATAAAAATGCAACCCATTGATTTTAACACCGGGCGCCACATTAAAAAAAAGCTCTTCAAAAGGGATATCGTATTTATATTTAAAATCCTGATGGAGCTTTTCGGGTTTAAATATAAACCGCTCCTGCACCAGGTAAATAATGAATAACAGCGTTAAATAACCACCCAGTATATAGAGTAATAAAGGATTCACTACGCTGTAATTTAAATGTAAGAATTAGTAAAAATACATCTGCAAAGTTAAAAGGCCTTTTTCCATGCTTCCATACCGCCGCTAAGGTTTATTAAATTGGTAAGGCCCAGCTTTTCTTCCAGCCGTTGAATGATGATGGCGCTCCTGATCCCTTTTTGGCAATAAAAAATTACCGGCAGGGTTTGAGAAATACGATGAATGTTTTCAAAAATTTCGTTCATGGGAATATGGTCACCCCCAATATTAAAATCATCATGTTCCAAAGCTTCTCTTACATCAATAAGCTGGTAGGGCCCCTTTTGCAATATCAATTGGTTTAAGCCAATGGCGCTAATGGATTTCATGGATTATTCATCTTCTTTATCATAAATCCGGGTGAGTTTAAGGCGGCTAACGGGAGCAACAATAAGAGGAAATTTTTCTACCGATACATTACTTTGTTCCAGGCCAAACCCTTTTTCTTCACTCAGGCTAAGTTCTTTAAGCCAAAAATAAATTTTCATGATCATGTTTTCAATAAAGGGCAGTTCATTATCCTGGCTGAGGAATTTTTCCATAACAATAAATTGAAAATCGCCTACCATATTGTTTTTTTGCTGGCTTTCATAGCGGCTCATGATATTCACTTCTTTATTGGCCACCAAATTTTCCACCACTTTTTTAAACATGAGGTTAATGCGGGGCGCCACCCTAAAACCCAGCCTGAACTCCACCCGTATGATATCATTAGGGATGATGTGCTCCACGCTATATTCGGCCGTATAAGGATCATCCAACGTATCTACATGCACAAACCAATAAATATCGGCCCGCTTGGGCATACCACTCAAAATACTGTACATTATTTTATGTTCAATTTCCCTGCGGTTGTTGGCGCTGGTTAAATAAACCAGGTGAGTGGCAAATTTTGGTACCGTCATGTCATTACTCAACTCTTCCAGCCGGGGTACATACTCATCCACCCGTACAAATTCCACATAACGGTTTTTTATTTTTCTTGATTTTAACCATACAAACATGATCACAAACATCAAAAGCCCAATCAATAACGTGATATAACCGCCGTGTTTGAATTTATCCATAAGCGCCACAAAGAATGCCGCTTCTACAATAATATAATTACCCAGGAATATATATATAAACCATGCCGGCCAACGGCGTAATACCATAAAGTTGGCAAACAAAATGGTCGTCATAAACATCGTAGTAATAATGGCCAATCCGTAAGCAGCTTCCATTTTGGCCGATTCCCTGAAAAATAATACCACGCCGACGCATCCAACAAAAAGCAATAAGTTTAACCCCGGTATATACAATTGGCCTTTGGCTTCCGAAGGATAATTGATACGCATCTTGGGCCAAAGATTTAACCGTATGGCTTCATTTATTAATGTAAACGAACCCGACACCATGGCCTGGCTGGCAATAATTGCCGCCGAAGTGGCAATGATTACTCCCGGTATAATAAACCATTGCGGCATAAGATCAAAAAATGCATTCACCCCGTCGCTATAAATCACATCTGCCGTCATTACTTTTCCGGTATGATGTTTTAACAGACTGGCGCCCTGGCCAAAATAATTTAACAACAGCATGGATTTTACAAAAATCCAGGAAATGCGAATATTGTTTTTTCCACAATGGCCAAGGTCGCTGTACAAACCTTCGGCGCCGGTAATACATAGAAAAACGGCGCCTAAAAGCCAAAAACCCTCAGGATAGGTAAATAAAAAATGAATGCCCAAAAAAGGGTTGAGCGCTTTTAAAATAGTTAGATCATCGGTAATATGCGAAATACCCAAAACACCCAAAACGGTGAACCAAGCCATCATTACGGGTCCAAAAAAACGGCCAATGGAATGTGTGCCAAATTGCTGGGAGAAAAAAAACAATGCCAATATTCCAATAACAATGGCAATGATAGTGGATTGTTCCAATCCTGCAAGACTGGGTAATTCCTTTAAACCTTCAACTGCTGATGTAATCGTAATGGGCGGAGTAATAATACCATCGGCAAGCAGGGCCGCTCCGCCAATCATTGCAGGCACTACCAGCCACTTACGCCGCCGCCTCACCAATGCATATAAAGCAAAAATGCCGCCTTCACCTTTATTGTCGGCACGCAATACCAGTATTACATACTTAATAGTGGTTTGCATGGTGATGGTCCAAATAATTAAAGAAAGTGCACCGAGTATAAGGGATTCGTTGATCTCCCTGTCTTTAATAATTGAATTAAATACATAAAGCGGTGAAGTTCCAATATCCCCAAAAATGATACCCAACGCCACTAATAGGCCTACGGCAGATACCTTATTAACCTGATTACTCACAAAAGAAAATTTATTGTTATGCCCTGTTAAAAAACCCTCAAATTTATAATGATTTAACCCATTTACACCCAAATATTTTCTCCGAAAGGCTTAGCCGGATCATCCTGGGGTATATTTTTTTCAATTTGACGGGTATTTAACTGTTAAATGCCTTTATTATTACAAAAAAACCTACTTTTTTATTTAATTTTGCGAAGTGAAAAAATTTATTGCAATTATTTTAATGGTTTGCTACAGCGTTTCCTCCCTGGGGCTGAGTGTAAACTTTTTTTATTGTTGCGGTAATTTTAAATCGGTTTCTATTACCAATCAGCATCAGAGTTGCTCAAAACCCGATATAAAACCCCAAAAATCCTCCTGCTGCAAAAGCAAAAAATCAAGCGTATTACCGCCCGGGGGAAAAATTTTTAAAAAGAACTGTTGTGAAAACAAGCAGTTGAGTTTTAACCTGCATATTGACCAGAAAGATCAGCAAAATGCTTCTTTAAACCTGCTGAGTAAAACGTTTACTTTACATCCTTTATCACTTTATCCCCGGCAGGATACTATCTTTAACCTTCCTCAAATAGCGGCTACTTACAAAAGCCCCCCACAAGCCGTTCATCAAGAAAAGAACATTTTCATTTGCGTTTTTAGGATTTGATTTTGATGAGTTGTATTGGCCCTGCTTACTCTATTTCTTATCAAAAAAAATATTTCATGAAATCGATATATCTATTTGCTATATTTCTGCTGTTTCATCAATTTACCTACAGCCAGAATAATTTAAAAACCGAAACCTTCCGGGTTTTGGGAAGTTGCGAAATGTGTAAAGAACGCATTGAAGAAGTTACCCATAAATTAAAAGTGAATTTTTCCGAATGGGTTATAGAAACCAATATGCTTACGGTAACCTATGACTCTACCAAACTCAGCCGGTTAAAAATTGAGAAAAAAATTGCTGCTGCCGGCCATGATACCCATGATGTAAAAGCTTCGGAATACGATTACAACAATTTGCCCGAATGCTGTAAATACAACCGGAAAAGCACTTCGGGGCCTGCCGGCACAAATGATGAAGCCGTTCAAGCTGCTAGTGAAACTATTACCGGCGTAGTAATGGAGGAAAATAACAAAGGCACATTTAACCCCATACGCAATGCATCCATTCACAGCCTGCATAACAACTCTATGGTAATGACGGATACTAATGGCGTGTTTAGGTTTACTACAAAAACACCCACACAGCTTGTAATTAGTTACGTAGGTTTTAAATCCGATACGGTAAGCATTACCAGCGCCAGCGAAATAAAAGTAATTCTAAAAAATTCTTCAACCAGCAACCTGGGTGAGGTAATTGTGAAATCTAAAAAACCTTCCACCTATATTTCTAATTTAAGTACATTAAACACCTTAACCATTACCTCCAAAGAGCTTACCAAAGCCGCTTGTTGTAATTTATCCGAAAGTTTTGAAACCAGCCCTTCGGTAGATGTAAACTACTCTGATGGCGTTACCGGGCTAAAACAAATTCAGCTCCTGGGCCTATCGGGCAGTTACTCTCAACTTATAACGGAAAATGTGCCTGAAATACGGGGGCTTGCCAGCATTTTCGGCCTCAATTTTATACCCGGAACATGGTTGGAAAGCATTGAAGTAACCAAAGGAATTGGCAGCGTGGTAAACGGTTATGAAAGCATAAGCGGCCAAATTAATGTGGAAGAAAAAAAGCCTGATAAAGCCGAAAAATTATTATGGAACGGCTATGCCAATAATATGGGAAGATTGGAAACCAACCTCAACCTCACCCAAAAAATAAATGATAAATGGAGTACCGCTTTATTAAGCCATTACAGCACGGCCGTTGCCGATAACGACAATAACAAAGATGGTTTTTTAGACATGCCGAAAGGAAGGCAATTTAACTTTATTAACCGCTGGAAATATATGAACAGCCAGGGCTGGATTTTCCAATTGGCTTTAAAAGCCGTAAATGACAAAAAACAAGCCGGTGAAATTAATTTCAATCCCGATAAAGATAAATTTACCAGTAACCATTATGGCCTGGGTTATCATATAGAGCAATATACCGCCTCCACAAAAATCGGTTACTCTTTTCCACAAAAAAAATACAAAAGCCTGGGCCTTATTCTTTCGGCCACAAGCTTTAACAACCAAGCCTATTATGGCCTAAGGCCCTATTCGGGAAACCAGCAAACCCTTTATGGCAACCTCATTTACCAATCTATAATCGGTAACAGTTTTCATAAATTTCGTACGGGGCTAAGCTTTGTAAATGATAAGGTAAATGAAACCTTTATCAATAAAACCTTTAAAAGAAGAGAAACCGTTCCCGGTGCTTTTTTTGAATATACCATGAGCGCCATTCATAATTTAACCGCCATTGCCGGCCTACGTGCCGACCAGCATAATGAATACGGTTTTTTAGTAACGCCACGCCTGCATTTAAAATATGATTTTGACAAAAACAGCAGCATGAGATTTACGGCAGGCTCAGGCTTTAGAACAGCCGATATTTTTGCTGACAATATCAGCCTCCTGGCCAGCAACCGCCAGTTTTTTATTCAGGCGCAAAATAATTATGGTTATGGCCTGGGATATGAAAAGGCCTGGAACTTTGGGCTTAATTTCACCCATAAATTTCATATCAATACCAATCATGGAAGTATTAGTATAGATGCTTACCGTACCAATTTTGATAAGCAAACGGTAATAGATGTAGATGCGCAAACGCAGCAGGTAAATATTTATCCGTTACAGGGAAAATCGTATTCCAACAGTATCCAGGCAGAATTAAATTACTCTCCGCTGGATCGCTTTGATATACGGCTGGCTTACCGCTATCTTGATGTAAAAACAACCTATTTGAGCGGCACGCTGCTAAAGCCCCTGATTGCCAGGCACCGGGCCTTTATAAACCTGGCCTACGAAACAGAATCCAATTGGAAATTTGATTTTACCACACAATGGAATGGCAAAAAAAGGATACCCAATACCTCTTCAAACCCTGCCGATAAACAAATGCCCAACTATTCACCGTCTTATATTCAAATGATGGCGCAGGTTACTAAAACCCTGGGTAAAAAATGGGATATTTATTTAGGTGCTGAAAATATCACCAACTATACCCAAAAAAATATCATCATTTCTGCCAACGATCCGTTTGGGCCTTATTTTGATGCAGGTATGGTTTGGGGCCCTGTAAATGAACGGATCATTTACCTGGGTTTTCGGTTTAAAATTAAATAATCCAAACTCATTAGCCTTTATTAATTTAGGGTAATGACAGAAACAAAAAGCAAAGACTACAAGAGCATAATGATTATCGGCTTATTGCTGGTAATCATTTTGCTCTTGATTTTTAGGAATACTCATACCGGTTCAAAAACTGTAGATACCGGCAACAACCCGCCATCAATTGAAGAGAAGAGGAAGCCTGAAGTACTAACCGACCATGATACGAAGCCATCGAAAAAAATCACACCGGTTAATGATATAGACCAACTGACGAAGGAAGACCGGGTGGTAGCCTATATAAAACAACATCGTAAACTGCCGGATTATTATATCAGCAAACAGGAAGCCCGCCGCCATGGGTGGAATGCATCAAAAGGAAATCTTTGCAAGGTATTGCCGGGCAAAGCCATAGGGGGCGATATTTTTACAAATAGAGAAGGGAAGCTACCGCAAAAAAAAGGAAGAAAATGGTTTGAAGCGGATTTAAATTATCAATGCGGCCACCGCAATGCCGACCGGTTGCTTTTTTCCAGCGATGGCCTGCTGTTTGTTACTTTTGATCACTATAAAACCTTTATGCAAAAATGATCAGGAATGTACAAATAGATTTTCATCACATCCATACCTGGAATAAACTTTACCAGGTTTTAAAAAAGAACCTGGGCCTTCCGGAATATTTTGGCAACAACCTGGATGCACTTTGGGACAGCCTTACCGCTGATATAGCGCTTCCGGCAACCATACAATTCACCAACCTTACCCTATTTCATTTAAAAAAATTTGAAAAACTCATTACCCTATTTGAAGATGCCGAAACAGAATTAAACGGTGAACTGAAATTTAGCTATACCGTAAGTAATGACGATAAAGACATTGGCTAAAATCCAGGCACAAAAAAACGTGCAACAGAAATATTGTTGCACGTTACCAGTAATTTGTGGAGCCGACCGGACTCGAACCGGTGTCCAAACAAACCCGTCATAAGCTTTCTACATGTTTATTTATGCATTAATTGTAGGGAAAAAACCGGAGCATAACACACCCATTTTCTCCTTAGATGTTTATCTTAAGCAACAGGTACATCAAACTGCTGCAGCAACCTGTATTGTTTGTTGAGTCGGCGGCGGCACCCGGATACAGGCGATCCTGTGCGGCGGCCCAAATGACTATCTAATCACTGATTAGGCAGCCATGGCATACGAAGTATTGCCATTTAAAGTTTTCGTATTCTGATTTAACTGCTAATTACGCAACGCAGTACATGCTTACACTTACAAAGAACTTTGCTGTCAAAACCAAAACGGCCCCTGTAAACTGAACTTTTCAATTTAAGCCAGCCTGCAAATTTACAAAATCCTCAAATGATATTTTGTTAATTTTCTTTTCGTAACAGCCATTTTGGGCGCTGCCTTTTTGCATTTTATCGGCTACATTTGCCCCATGCCTTCTGTATTTTATAACCAACGCCTGCAAACGCTGTATAAGGAAAGAAATTTATTGCGTACCAAAAGAAGAAATTTCGGCATCTTAAGACTGGGAACTTTAGGGATCCTCATCCTTGCATTATATGTTTTATGGAATATAGGATGGTGGGCTATTTTGGCCGCATTAACCGTAATCATCATTCTCTTTGCCAAACTCGTACTCAAAGACCTTTCCAATAAACAGGCCTTAGATGATAATGACAGGCTGATCCATATCAACGAGAAGGAGCTCAATGCATTAAAGGGAGAATATTTTCAATTTGAAGCGGGTACTCAATATCAGCACAAGGACCATCCTTACAGTAATGACCTGGATATTTTTGGGCATGCTTCCCTATTTCAATATCTAAACCGGAGTATTACAGAGCCGGGAAGCGATAAGTTGGCTGGCCTTTTAAAAGAAGCCGCAACACTACAACTCATAAAAAGCAGGCAACAAGCCATCAAAGAGTTATCCCAAAAACCGGTTTGGCTGCAACAATTTTGCTGCATCGGCCAACGGCAAAAACTTACGAATGCCACAGCCTCAACCCTGGAAAACTGGATGCAGGAACCCACTTCGTTTATTCAATTTCGCCATTGGAAATGGTTAAGATATTTGCTGCCGGCAATGGCTTTGCTGGCATTAGCCGCTACCATTGGTGGTTATTTCCCTCTTAATGCTTTTTACCTGGTTTTGTTTTTAATGGGTGTAGTGGCCTTCCAGGTAAATAAAGTATTGGCGCCCATGCATAATAAACTCACACAGGTAACCAATGAATTGAACAGCATTGCAGATGTGATTGCCCTTATTGAAAAAGAAAATTATGAAGCGCCGTTATTACAAAAAAACTATAACCAATTTAATGCCGGCACTGCCGGAGCCGCATCAAAAAAAATTAAAGCTTTAAGTTCCATACTCCATAAAATGGATATGCGGTATAACCTGGTTATGGCTGCTCCACTCAACCTGTTGCTGCAATGGAATCTTCAGCAGGCGCTAAACCTGGAGGAATGGAAAGCAAAAAATCCATCATCCATACAAAACTGGCTGGAGGCTTTGGGTGAAATGGATGCCCTTTGCAGCCTGGCAATTTTACGGTTTAACCACCCCCAATGGGCAATACCTCAATTCACCGAAACCCATTTTCAACTCAGCGCCAAAAACATGGGGCACCCGCTTATTCCGCATGATAAAAGAGTAACGAATGAGATGATAATTGAAGGCAACGATCAAATTATGCTGATCACGGGGAGTAATATGGCGGGCAAAAGCACTTATCTCAGGAGCGCCGGTGTAAACATTGTATTAGCCATGGCAGGCGCACCGGTTTGTGCAACTACATTTTCCCTCTCACCGGTTCACCTGTTGAGCAGTATGCGCATTACCGATAACCTCGAAGAAAACACCTCTACCTTTTATGCAGAATTAAAAAAACTTAAATTCATTTTAGAGAACGTAAATAACCGGGAGCCCGTATTTATTTTACTGGATGAAATATTAAGGGGTACCAATTCTTTTGACCGGCATACCGGATCGGTAGCGCTGATTAAACAATTCATAAAAAAAACAACACCTGCAGTTATTGCTACGCATGATGTTGCGCTGGCCGGGTTAGAAAAAGAATTTCCCGGAAATATTAAAAACTATCATTTTGATGTACAGGTAAGCGGGGAAGAACTGCATTTTGACTATTTGCTCAAGCCGGGGATTTGCTCAAGTTTAAATGCTTCGTTACTCATGAAAAAAATTGGCATTGAAATAGACTGAGGGTTACCATACTGCTGCAGGGCAGTCGTAACGGGCTTTTTGTTTACGGGGAACTCCATAATCACTCATCCGCCGTTTACCCTTGGTTTGCAGCCGTACTCTTAGAGAAAGGCCGGAAAAAAAATAGGCATCTTTACTTTTAGGATTGCCCCTTACGGAACCTTCGGCAGGGTAAGCAGCGCCATTAATTTCATCGCCACGCCAGGCAATGGCCACTGCCCCATTTCCATAATGTTGAGATAATGTTGCTGCGCTTACATAAGTGGTGCTTACATCATCAATATAATCTGTAAATGTTTTGCGAAACCCAAAAACAACGCCTATTCGTTTATTGTCGGTGATGGCCCACATCAATCCGCCGCCTAAAGGAATGGCAAATTGCCTTAATTTATAAGGCTTACGGTCTTTATAAAAACCCTGGCCTTCGGTATTATAGTCGGGTAAAATAATGTAATTACCGCTTTTATCATGCGTTGTGGGCTTAAATTGAAATACGGCTGCACCGGCATAGAAGTATGGCGAAACCTTATAATCATATAAATTAAAAAGGCTGTATTCAAAAGCCAGTGAAAATTCTGCAATATTACTTTCAAAAGAAAGGTTACGGGACTTATTTTTATCGCCCAGTTTGTCATCGCCCCGTATTTTACCGTAGGTAAAGTCGGCCCTTATGAACATTCGATCATTAATCTCATTCATAAAACCCAATCCCCAGGCAGGGCGTGCGTTTCGTAAAAAGAGGTTGGAGCCACCCAGGTCACCATTGTAATTACTCGCCCCAACAAAAAATGTGGTAAAAAATTTTTGAGGATAGGCTTTAACACATAAAGCAACCAATAACCATAAAGTAATATACTTTTTCATTTATAATCTCCATGGTATTTACGAAAAAAAAGCCTTTTTATTTTGCCATATACATAACTTCTTTCACCAGTTTTACCGTACGGGGAACATCCGGAAGATATGCTGCAACCAGGTTTGGGGCATAATGCATAGGTGCATCGGCACTGGTAATACGGCGTATTGGGGCATCCAGGTAATCAAATCCTTCTTTTTGTATGCGATAGGCAATTTCGGAGCTTACCGAGGCAAAGGGCCATTGCTCTTCAACAATTACCAGGCGATTGGTTTTTTTAACGCTTTCCAATATCGTGTGCCAATCTAAGGGCCGTATGGTAGCAACATCAATTACCTCGGCTTCAATTCCTTCCCTGGCCAACTCTTCGGCAGCGCCCAGCGCCACTTTCATCATTTTATTAAAAGACACTATAGTTACGTCTTTTCCGCTCCGCTTTATAAAACATTTTCCAATGGGTAAAATATATTCTTCTTCGGGTACTTCGCCTTTTTCGCCATACATCACTTCGCTTTCCATAAATACAACGGGATCATCATCTCTTATGGCAGCTTTTAAAAGGCCTTTGGCATCATAAGGGTTGCTTACAGAAATTACTTTTATACCTGGAATATTGGCATAAAAACTTTCAAAAGCCGTGGAATGCTGGGCGCCTAATTGCCCGGCGCTCCCGTTTGCTCCCCTAAACACAATAGGGCACCCTACCTGTCCGCCACTCATAGCCAGCATTTTTGATGCGGTATTTAATATTTGATCCGATGCTAAAACGGCAAAATTCCAGGTCATAAATTCCACAATTGGCCTTAAGCCATTTTGTGCGGCGCCTACGGCAATTGCGGTAAAACCCAACTCGGCAATGGGTGTGTCAATAACCCTTTTGGCCCCAAATTCATCCAGCATGCCCTGGCTTACTTTATAAGCGCCATTATATTCTGCTACTTCTTCTCCCATTAAAAAAACCCGTTCATCCCTCCTCATTTCTTCCGACATGGCTTCTCTTAACGCTTCTCTAAATGCAATTTGTCGCATAATTATTTAATTCTGGTTGATATTAAAAAGTGGGCAAATTTATTTCATTAATGGCAAACGGGCAAATGGAAAAAACCGGAAGATAAACCCACTTCAAGCAGCAACGGAACCCTCTATTATTCATTCTTTGCAGGGGAATAAACAAACCGTACGGCGCCACTTTTTTTCAAGTCGCTGCTTACCCTTAACTCATACCGCTGGGTTCCGTCGGTTATCACCATTAAAGCGGTATTGGGCGGTATGGAGCCCAGGTTTTCTGCATACATCGCTAATTCATTTATTGCATCAGGGTGATTGTCCAAATCTACCATTATGGTTAACGGCTCGGCTGTTAAACGCTTATGCGATAATAGTAACTTACCGTTAAAAATAAGGGAAATGCTATCTCCGTCAATTTCGCCGTTATCATACAGGCACACTTTTAGTTGTTTATTTTTAACCGGTATGGTTTTTACAATGGAACTGATGCGCCTCTCATAGTTCCCGGGCAGGCTGAAGGCTGCCGGGAATTGTACTTCATTGGGCTCTTCTAAAATGCGTATTACCGGGTCAATTTTGGGTGATAACGATTTTTCCCTTGTAGTTTTTGCAGTTGACGTTTGGGTTTTTGATACCGTTTTTTTAACCGTTGAATTGGTTTTTTTTACCGTAGTTGCAATAGGCTTTTGTGCTGTTTTATTTTTAACCAATGAACTGCTGTTTGTCGTTTTAGATGGGGTTTTATGAGGGGCTTTGGTTTTAACTACCGGTTTACTATATCCGGGAATAATATCATTTAAAACACGCCTGCGCAAACTCGTAATGCCTTTGCCGCAATCCCAATTTTGTCCTTCTGCCGGTATCCAGGTACCTTCCAGCATTTCATCGGTTCCCTGCTTGGAATATTTTAATTTATGAATTTGAAAGCAGTTATGGACATTAACCGGAACATTGGTTTTGGTGCGTTGTATTTCCTTTACTTCCACATATCCCGTCTGGCTATCATAAAAGCCTTTTAATTTGCAAATGGTATAATATCGTTTACCGTTTTCAGTAAAATAAGTATAAGAATAGCCGCTAACCACATTTTTATTGGTTTCCAGCTCCAGGGTATATTCACAACGGTTGCCTCCCCAATGCATATTTGAGGTACTCTTATCAATAAAAATACCTTTCCATTGCCCGGTTATTTTTTGGGTATAACCGTTCCAAATTACAGCATTAAAAAAAAGGGAAATAAGTAGCCGTTTTATCATATTTGATGCGGTTTTTGAGCAATTTTCAAAGTTATTCCCAATTTGTTTTTGCTCTGCAAAGAGTTCGTTAAATTTGCATTCCCAAAAAATTTACGATATATAACAAAAATGATAAAGATAACGCTGCCGGATGGATCGGTAAAAGAATTTGAAAAAGGCATAAGTTCTATGGATGTGGCCAAAAGTATTAGCGAGGGATTGGCCCGAAAAGTATTGGCAACTAAAGTAAACGGCGAAGTTTGGGATAGCAGCCGCCCAATAAATAGTGATGCTTCCTTACAATTATTAACCTGGGATGATGCAGATGGAAAATCAACTTTTTGGCATTCCTCGGCACATTTAATGGCTGAAGCAGTTGAAGCGGTTTTTCCGGGCGTTAAATTTTGGGTTGGTCCCGCAATTGATAAGGGTTTTTATTACGATATGGACCTGGGTAGTACAAAAATTACTGAAGAGGATCTAACCGTATTGGAAAAGAAAATGAATGAACTGGCAAAGCAAAACAATGTTTTTACCCGAAAAGCGATGCCCAAAAAAGAAGCCGTTGAATATTTTACCAATAAAGGCGATGAATACAAACTGGATTTGTTACAAAACCTCACCGATGGTGAAATCACTTTTTACAACCAGGGAAATTTTACGGATTTATGCCGTGGGCCACATATACCCCATACAGGGTTTATTAAAGCCATTAAACTTACTAGTATTGCCGGCGCCTATTGGAAAGGTGATGAAAAAAATAAACAGTTAACCCGTATTTACGGCATTACATTTCCAGCCCAAAAAGAGTTGGATGAGTACCTGGCCATGCTTGAGGAGGCTAAAAAAAGAGACCACCGCAAACTGGGTAAAGAACTGGGCATTTATACCATGGACGATAACGTTGGCCAGGGCCTTATTTTATGGATGCCCAACGGAACCGTTATCATTGAAGAACTGGAAAGGTTGGCAAAAGAAACCGAAAATGCGGCAGGTTACAAGCGGGTAGTAACACCCCATATTGCTAAAGAAAGCATGTATCTCACCAGCGGACATTTACCTTATTACGCCGATAGTATGTTTCCCCCAATGGAAATGGATGGTGAAAAATACTATTTAAGGGCCATGAATTGCCCGCATCACCATAAAATTTTTGATGCCGAGCCCAAAAGCTATAAAGACCTTCCCTACAGGGTTGCGGAATACGGCACCTGCTACCGTTATGAACAAAGCGGCGAATTATTCGGGCTTATGCGTGTGCGTTGCCTGCACATGAATGATGCACATATCTATTGCAGTAAAGACCAGTTTGCCCAGGAGTTTAAAGCTGTAAATGATTTATACCTCAAGTATTTTAAAATTTTTGGTATTGATAAATATGTGATGCGGCTAAGCTTGCACGACCCCGAAAAACTTGGGCAGAAATATGTGAATGAACCCGAACTTTGGAAGGAAACCGAAGAACTGGTACGCAACGTTTTAATTGAAACCGGTGTACCTTTTACTGAAGTAAAAGGTGAAGGCGCTTTTTACGGACCCAAAATTGATGTTCAAATATGGAGCGCCATTGGCAGGGAATTTACCCTGGCCACCAACCAGGTTGATTTTGCGCAAAGCCGCAGTTTCAAACTATCGTTTACCAACCAGCAAAACCAACCGGAAATACCCTTAATTATTCACCGTGCGCCACTGGGCACCCATGAGCGCTTTATTGGATTTTTACTGGAGCATTATGCAGGCAATTTCCCAACCTGGCTGGCCCCTTTACAGGTAAAAATATTACCTATCAGCGATAAGTTTGCCGAATATGCAAATTCGGTTTTGCAATCTCTTAAAAATGCAGATATTCGTGCTGAAATTGATGACCGTAACGAAAAAATTGGCAAAAAAATACGGGATACCGAATTAATGAAAGTGCCGTATATGCTCGTCATAGGTGAAAAAGAAATGAACGAAGGCACCGCTTCTATTCGTAAGCATGGAAAAGGAGACTCCGGTACACAAAAAATTGAAACCTTTATTTCTGCAATTAAACAGGAAATAACCGCCAGAACTAATAATTTTTAACTTTATTTGTAACTCTAAATACTATTGTAAACTAAAACAACTCAATGGCATTTCCACCCAGGCAACCCAGGGGAACGTTTAATCCCCGGTTTAAAAAAGAACAACAACAGGAACACCGTACCAACCACATGATAAAAGTACCTGAAGTACGGCTCGTAGGCGAAAATGTAACGCCGGGTATTTATCCCACCCCCGAAGCTTTTAAAATGGCGCAGGATGAAGGTTTGGATTTGGTAGAGATTTCTCCAGGCGCCAATCCACCCGTTTGTAAAATTATTGATTACAATAAATTTATTTACGACGAAAGGAAGAAGAAAAAAGAAATGAAGGCTAAAGCTAAAACCAGCGAGGTTAAAGAAATTCGCTTTACGCCAAATACCGATGACCACGACTTTGAATTTAAATGCAAACATGCCGAAAAGTTTTTACAGGAAGGCAACAAAGTAAAAGCCCATGTTCAGTTTAAAGGAAGAGCGATCATGTTTAAAGAAAGAGGCGAACTCCTTTTGCTGAAATTTGCAGACCGGTTAAAGGATATCGGCGCATTGGAAGGCATGCCCAAGATGGAAGGAAAAAGAATGCATGTAATGTTTGCTCCAAAATCGCAAAAGGCAAAAAAAGCAGATACCGGAATTGGTAAATTGATTAAACAGGAAAAACCGGAAAATAACAATCCTTCCTAACAAAACAGGACCATTTAATTTTTAAATGCCTGCACCTGCAGGCATTTGTTTTACAAATCAAGTACGAGTTTAAGCATTAAAAAATATAAAGGTTTTATTTTTGCCCAATGAATTTACCCTGCTCCCATAACGAATTAATGGTTTTACAAAAAGTGGCCGGGGCTGCCCGGGATTTGGGTATGGACGCATGGGTAGTAGGCGGCTTTGTAAGAGATAAACTATTGGGCAGGCCCACCAAGGATATTGATATTGTATGTATTGGAGATGGTATAGCGCTGGCTGAAAAAACAGCAGAAAAATTAAATCCAAAACCATCCGTAAATTTTTTCAAAACCTTTGGCACGGCCCAGTTTAAGTATTTTTTCAATAAGGCAGATGCAGGAGCCGAATCAGCCGATTTTATTGAAGTGGAATTTGTGGGCGCCCGTAAAGAAAGTTACCAAAGCCATAGCCGTAAGCCCCAGGTAAGCAGCGGCTCATTACAAGATGATCAAAACCGGAGGGATTTTACCATCAATGCAATGGCTATGAGCCTTAATGCCGTTGACTTTGGAACCTTAATTGACCCTTTTGGGGGTTTAAAACACCTGTCGGAAAAATGTATTATTACCCCCTTGGAGCCCGGTATTACCTTTAGTGATGACCCTTTACGCATGATAAGGGCCATACGGTTTGCCACCCAATTACAATTTACCATAGAGGCCAAAACCTTTAAAGCCATTACGCAAAATGTACACCGTATTAAAATTGTAAGTAAAGAACGTATTGCCGATGAACTCAACAAAATAGTACTGAGTAATAAACCTTCCATTGGTTTTGAATTATTGTTTAAAAGTGGTTTGCTCAAAGAAATATTTCCACAAATGCCGGCGCTGGCCGGCGCCGAATATGTGGATGGCAAAGGCCATAAAGATAATTTTTATCATACCCTGCAGGTAGTGGATAATATTTCTACTACCACAAATGACTTATGGTTGCGCTGGGCCGCCGTATTACATGATATTGGCAAACCGGCCACTAAAAAGTTTGAAGAAGGCCATGGATTTACCTTTCACGGGCATGAGGTGGTGGGCGGCAGGATGGTTCCAAAGATTTTTGCACAACTTAAGTTGCCGCAGAATGAAAAAATGCGTTTTGTAAAAAAAATGGTGGAGCTCCATTTACGCCCCATCAGTTTAAGCAAAGAAGAAATTACCGATTCAGCAATCCGGCGGTTGCTCTTTGATGCCGGCGAAGATTTTGAAAGCCTGATGCTCCTTTGCGAAGCCGATATTACCAGTAAAAACAAACAAAAAGTAAAACGCTACCTCGAAAATTTTGAACTGGTGAGGCGGCGTTGTGCAGAAGTGGAAGAAAAAGACCATATTCGTAACTGGCAGCCGCCCATTAGTGGGGAATTAATAATGGAAACCTTTAACCTTTCGCCTTCCAAACCCGTAGGTATTATTAAAGACGCCATTCGCAATGCCATCTTAGATGGTGAAATAAGCAATGATTATAACGCCGCTTATGCGTTTATGATTCAAACGGCACTTGAGTTGGGCTATACTAAAACACAGTAATTTTGCAGTTCTGATTTTTCATAACCATTCCAATATGGCCAGCATTAAAAATTATTTATCGCTTATTAAATTTTCACATACCGTATTTGCCATGCCCTTTGCATTAATTGGTTTTGCATTAGCGGTAAAAAATGATACCCCACTCAACCTGTTATTGCAAAATCCTTTTGAATTTCATGTAAACGGGCAGGTTATTTACGGCCTGAACCCTCCTTTAAAGTTTTATTTGAAAATTTTTGCTTTAATCCTTGTTTGCATGGTAACAGCACGATCCGCTGCCATGGCTTTTAACCGCTACTTAGACCGAAATTTTGATGCCCAAAACCCCCGCACGGCAATAAGAGAAATTCCCCGTGGAATTATCTCTTCACAACATGCCTTAAAATTTGTTATCATCAACTGTGTCATTTTTATACTGGCCACATACTTTATAAATCCCCTTTGCTTTTATTTATCGCCTGTGGCCTTATTGGTAATTCTTTTTTACAGCTATACCAAGCGGTTTACCGCTTTATGCCATTTGATTTTAGGCCTTGGGTTATCGCTGGCGCCCATTGGCGCTTATCTTGCCGTTACCGGTTCTTTTTCCTGGCTTCCTTTACTTTTTTCGTTTGCCGTAATTTTTTGGGTAAGCGGTTTTGATATCATTTATGCATTACAGGATGAAGATTTTGACAAAGCCCATCAATTGCATTCGATTCCATCGGCGCTTGGAAAGAAAAAAGCTTTAAAGATCTCTGTTTTGCTGCATGTGCTTTCGGCCCTATGCGTAATTTTTGCAGGATGGTATGGCACTTTTGGGTTGCTCTATTGGATTGGTGCAATGGTATTTACCGGTATTTTAATTTACCAGCATAGCCTGGTAAAACCCAACGACCTAAGTAAAGTAACCCTGGGATTTATGACGGCCAACGGTATTGCTTCATTGGTTTTTGCCCTGTTTGTTATTAGCGATATCATTTTTTAAATTGAACCAATGCTGGAGTTAAATTTTCATCCTTTTCCAAAAATCATAACGCCACGCCTGGTATTAAGGAGGCTCTTAAAAAAAGATGCCGATGCATTATTTGAAATTAGAAATAATGTTGAAGCCATGCGTTATGTTGACCGTGACCCTATGAAAACATTGGCTGAAGCTAAAAAGTTAATTAATACTATACAAAACAATGAATTTGAAAACAACGCTATTCTTTGGGTGATTGCATTAAAAGAACAACCCGAAAAAATGATTGGCACTATTGGCTTCTTTAATATCGTCAAACCAAATTACCGTGCCGAAATCGGTTACATACTTCACCCCGACTGTTGGAACAAAGGCATCATGCATGAAGCCATTCAGCCGGTACTGCACTATGGGTTTGAGGGCATGAAATTACACAGTATTGAGGCCCATATCAACCCTGCTAATGCCGCATCCGAGCATGTTTTATTGAAAAACGGGTTTGTAAAAGAGGGGTATTTTAAGGAATGTTTTTATTACAATGGGCGTTTCCTGGATACCGTAGTTTATTCATTGCTAAAAAAATAAAAAAAGCGGTTGAACACTCAACCGCTTGAATAAGATTATTGAAATTGGCTTATTGAATAAGAATGCTGCGTTTCTCAGTAAATCCATTCACATTTTCCAACACAAACATATAAACGCCAGGAGCAGTGGATGAAGGGATTACAAAGCTTTCATCTATAAAGTTAAGCTGCATAATAAATCCTTTTCTAAATACCAATTGGCCTGAAGCATTGAACAACTTCACTGCATAATGGCCGGGGGCATTGGTTTTATAAGTAAAATGTAAAGCCTGTCCCTTTGTTGCCGGAATGCTGTAAAGAGTAAGCCCGTTTGGAATTGATTTTGTAACAAAAGAATCAATTGCGCCATAAGCAATTCCGCCATCGTTAATGGCATAAGCCCTGTAATAATATTTAGTAGCCTGTACAAGGCCGCTAAGGTTTACAGAAAAATCTGAAGCGGTTACATTTGAAGCCTGTACCCTTGTATAAATTCCGAGGTTACTTATTCCGCTATATTCAATACCTGCAGAAGTAATTTCACTGCATCCGGTACTGGTTATACTGCCACCGAGTGTTGCTGTATAAACGGTTATATTGCTTGCAGTCATGGTTACGATGTCTGCCGGAGCATTATACCCACTTCCGCTAACCGATACATTTACTGTAGCAGCGCCTCCACCGGAAACCGGTATATTTCCGTTATACGACTGAATGGCAACAGGGGTAAACTTAACATAAACCACCTGAGTAAATGCACCACCGGGTTGTGTGATGTTAAGAGAAGCAGCAAAAGTGCCCGTTTCTGTTGTTGCAAAAGAATAGCCTGCCAATGGGCCTACCACTACATTAGCCGTAGTTAAGGCCGGGCTGGTAATTGTGAAATTTTGTGCATCGGAGCTTGTATTCACACATAAACTTCCAAAACTATTTAAGCTGGTTACGGTTAAAACCGGAGCAGCCGTAGTAAAGGATTGTTGCAAGCCATAAGCCGTTCCTCCATCATTTGTTGCATACGCTTTATAATAATACGTGGTAGAGGGTAATAAACCGGTTAAAGAAGATGTAAAACTTCCGGAAGATATATTTGTAGAAGCTACATCTGTACCCGTAGTAAACCCATTTACTAAACTATAAGTAATACCGTATGCTGAAACTGTAGTACAGCCATTATCCGTTATGCTTCCGGCCAAAGTTGCCGAACTGCTGGTAACTGCTGATGCTGCGCCGGTTGATACGGTCGGCGGGTTATTATTGCCCAATCCACTTGCTGCAACATTAATTGCATTAGCTCCTGCGCCACTTATTGCTATATTTCCATCGTATGATTGTGATGCTGTGGGGTTAAACTGAACGAATATTTGCTGGCTATAAGTACCGCCGGGCTGGGTTAAAGAAAGCGTTGAACTAAATGGCCCGCCGGAGGTTGTTGCATAACTGAATCCGGGTAAAGCCGCAATATTTATATTAGCATTTGTAAGATTGGTGCCATTAATCGTAAACGAATTGGGACCGGCCACTGTGCCAATACATACATTTCCAAATGAAGAAATTGTAGATGCGGTTAAAGTTGGTGTAGCAGGTACTGTTCCATTGCCGCTTACGGGTACATTTACCGTAGCAGCTCCACCGCCGGCATTAGTTACATTACCCGATTTGGGGCCAGCCGTTTGTGGTGTAAACCGCACCCATACATTTGTAGCGGATAAAGTTGCAGAAGTATATGCAAGGGTTGTGCTTGCTCCCCAGGTACTGTTATCATTGGATACCTGGAAGTCTGATGATGGAGCCGATACAGTGATCACTCCCGGAGCCCCGGTAAGGTTGGCCCCCGACAGGCTGTAAGATTGTGATGTAGAATTTGTTCCAATATCCACATTTCCAAAATCGGCAATAGTTCCGGTAACGGTTAAGGATGGCGATGGTACAGATGAACACAATTGTACCGGCGATGCGCTGTTTCTTGGCGCCGGTGCACCGGTTGAAAAATCTGCGTTATTGTTATCGGTATCTGTACATCCGTTATCGGCCCTAAAACCGGCAAGTGTTGCACTTACTGCCGGCGCAGCGCCGCCACCTTCAAAACAGGCGGCTGTGCCATAGCCTACCAAATCAATTACATCGGTGCTTGGGCAACCGGAAATTACGGTTGTACCATTAATAATGGCAACAATACCATTGGATCCACCCATTAAAACATCTGCAGCAAAATCCGGTGTGGGTAAGGGCGCTCCTATAGAGCCGGGGGTTGTTGTCATTTGCACTAAATAAAATCCACCCGGGGGAATAGAAACATTTGGTAATACTGCTGCTCCACTCCATGTGCCTGCAGGGGTTGCAGACTCATACTGAACGGATAAGCCGTTCAGGCTTTGAGATACGGCAGAGATATTATGAATTTCAACATAATCGGCATTTAATACGGCGCCTGTATTTCCGCCGGCACCATAAAACTGGCTGATCACTAATGTACCGGTTCCGCCACCTGATGAAGTGCCGGTTCCACTTACGGCAACATTTACCGTAGCAGCTCCGCCTCCGGAATTTGTTACGTTGCCTGATTTTAAACCTGCACTTTGAGGTGAAAATCGTACATAAACAGGTGTGGAAGCAAGTGTAGCAGAAGTAAAAGGAATATTTACTGATGCAGTCCATGTGCTGTTATCGCCGGAAACCTGGAAGTCGGCTGAAGGTGCGCTTACAACTATATTTCCAGGAGCCCCGGTTAAATTTGAACCGGATAAATTATAGGTTTGAGAAGCTGATGTATTACCTACTTGTAAACTTCCAAAATCATTAATAGTTCCGGTAATCGTTAACTGGGGAGTAGGCCCGGAGCCGCAAATAAATGCAGGAGAGGCGCTATTTCTTGGCGCAGGTGCCCCGGTTGAAAAATCATTTCCATTAACATTGGTATCGGTACAGCCGTTATTTAAACGAAAAGCTGCTAATGTAGCGCTTATTCCGGGTGATGCTGCAGCGCCTTCAAAGCATGCTGCCGTGCCATATCCAACAAGGTCTATAACATTGCTTGAAGGGCAACCCGTAATTACATCAACACCATTAATGATGGCTACTATACCGTTTGTTCCACCCATGGCCACATCGCCAACAAAATCCGGCGTGGGTAACGGCGAACCAACAGAGCCGGCAGCTGTCATTTGCACAAGGAAATATCCACCGGCGGGAATAGACACATTTGGTAATACAGCTGCCCCACTCCAGTTGCCGGCAGGTGTTGCAGATTCGTATTGCACGGACAGGCCGTTTAAACTTTGTGATGTTGCCGAAATATTATGCAGTTCCACATAATCCGCATTAAATAATGCCCCGGAATTTCCACCTGCACCATAAACCTGGCTAATGACTATTGTGGTGGATTGCGAAAAACCTGCCATGCAACATAAGAGCAATAAAAAGGTAAATATTTTTTTCATAATCTAATAATTAAAAATGAGCTACAATATCAAAAAAAGATGAAGCTGCATTTTGTTGCAGCTTCATCCTCTTTAAAAAATTTATAAACCGGTTACTTTTATTTTATCTACCTGCCATGTGGTGGTTTTATCACTTGAAGATCCTGAAGGATCTGCACCTTCATATTTAAAAGCGATATATACTGTACCTGAATAGCTATTTAAACTTACATTTCCTGATGGGGTAAATGAAGAAGGATAGCCACTGGGTAAACCCGGTGAGAAGGTTGCCTGTGAGCTGATATCGGTCCAGTTTACACCGCCTGCCCAGGGGTTACCTGTACCGGAATAATCGGTAGAGATTAATAATTTTAAAACAGCGCCATTATGAAAACCGGCATTGGTTTCAAAAGTTAAGGTTTTGTTGGCAAAGGCTCCGAGGTTAATGGCTTTAGTAACCATCCAGGCTTTAGCCGATGCATCATTAGTTGAAAATGCACTCATCTGGGCATATTTATTTGAACTGAATAAGCGGGCTTCCCAGGTTTTTGAACCTGCTTCTGCACCTACAAACCAGTTATTGAGCACCAATGGACCCGGGGTTACCTGGCCTTCAAAATCTTCCTGGAATAATACTCCCGGAGGCAATGGACAATCGTAGGGTTCATTAAAATTTACATCCCCGGTATCTCTTATCAATAATTGTTTGGTATTGCCAAATACGGTATAAATGGCGGTAACCGTTCCACGGCCCTGGGCCACTCTTTGCCCGGCAAAGTTGGCATAAGCGCTGGTGCGGATGATGGTGGTTTGCCCGTCGCAATTTTTAATATCCCTGTTTTGAGTGGATTTATAAGCAGACGTATCGGAGTAGGTTTGATTTAAATTAGGAAAATAAAAACCTTCCAGTTGTATCAATGAACCGAGATAACGATCCTGCATATTTGTAGTAAGGTCATTTAAAGTTACCACGTGTGGCGTTACGGCATTGCCGAGTGAACCCCCAATTACATACTGGCTGATGAGTGCAGAAGGAATACCTTCCTGCGATGGCAACCCGGCAACATTGGCTTTTACACCCAATGCCATCAGGCGGTTGTAATCGCTTAAGCAAAGGCCGTTACATTTAATATAAATCCGGCGACCAATAGGATACGATCCATAAAGGCTTGCCGCATCTAATAATATTTGCAAACCGCCGGTGGAATCTTCAATGTACAATTGCTTGTATAAATTTCCGCTTTTATCATTGGCTACTACCACGCCAGAAATAATAATATCTGAATTAACCATGGTGTAGGCGCCATTACCGGGATGCAGGGCTTTAAGATCGGCAATAGTAGTGTTGGCCACTATATTTTGATCTTTGGGGCCCGGGGGCGAATCAAATTCTTTTTTACACGAGTTTAATAAAATTGCAAATCCGGTGAGGAAGGTTGCAATTAATGAAATTTTAAAAAACCTATTCATAAATGTTTATTTAAAAAGTTGATGATTTTTATTTTAGAAACGGATGCCAATGCTGGCAAAATAATTTATACCATATGCATAAAACCTGCGTGATGGAAACTTATTTACATTTTTCTCTGCAAAGTCAAAACGCAATTGCTCATAACCACCGGTAACAATGGACTGGTTGTTGAGAATATTATTTACCCCAACGTTAAATACGATATACGTTGCCTTTTTCAGGTTCTTAAATTTATTATTCATTCTCCAGGAGTAGCCGGCAAAAGCATCAAGGGTATATTGAGCTTTCAATTTATCCTGCCCGATAATTTCATTCCAAAGTGGTGAAGAGGGATCTACGCCACTTACTGCAGATGCGGTTCGTCTTAAGGGGTTAAAATCAAACCACATGTTATCAAAGTAATTGAAATTAACATTAAGGAACCAGTATTTGGGTGAACGGTAATCCAACCCTATGGAATAGGCTTCCTGCGGTGTAGGTAAACGATAATTTTCTGAGTAAATTAAATCTTTAGAAATTACAGCAGCGCTGTTATCTACGGTTACCGTAGCATTTTGCCTGCTGGTATAATAAAAACGGCCAACGGCTGCAGTGGCATTCAAACTTAACCCTTTGTACAGTTTTGCATCCACGCCAAACTCACCGCCAAAATGTTGTTTATCTATTCCACTAATGGCATAATTCACAAAGTTCCGGTATTCATCATGGTAAAAAGTAAGCACATTCATCTGGTCTTCTATCTGTGTATAATAACCGGTTAAGCGGGCTTTTAATTTAGGTGCATTCAATACATAACCGGCTTCGGCAGTATGTATTTTTTCATTGGTAAGGTTATCCTGTACCAAATCCCTGGTACGTGGCGCTATATAAGCATTCTCAAAAAATGGTGCACGGGTAAGGTAGGCTCCATTTACAAAAATATAATTGCGGCCGTCTATTTTATAGGTAACCCCGGCTTTAGCGGTATAATTATAAAAGCGTTGCTTTGCCGATTTTCCGTAGGAATCATCGGGAAACAAACCCACTTTTACATTTCCGGTACGGAAAAACTCGGTATAAGAATGTTCGCCGGCAATAAAGAAATCAATTTTATTGAACTTCACAACCGCCTGAACCCAGGCAGCCGCTTTTTTAATTGTGATATCATAGTTATACCCAAACTTATCTCCAACACCTAAAATACGGTTGGGGTGGTTCAAGTCGTTTTGATTGGCGTTGGGATCTGTAGCAAAATCCCTTTCGGCAAATTGGTTTAAGTCCACATAAAAATCACCACCCAGCAAGTCATTTACATCTTTATAGTAATGATTTTTTTGGTATTGAAAAGAGGCGCCGGTAGTAAAATCTATTCTTTTACCCAATACGGTATTTAAAACGGTATTGGCGCCTGCCCTTTGTGTAAAAATGTTGCGGTCTTCCACAATGTAAACGCTTCTTTTGCCGGTAACATTGTTACCACTTATTCCATTTACATCATTGATGGTAGCTATATTGCCATAGTTTGCCTGGTATAACCTATCCCAGTTTACCTGGCGCAGGTTTACATCGTTAAGCATAGCCTGGCGTACGGCATCTACATTTGAAGCATCTAACTGGTAGCTGGGCAGGTAGCGGTAATAATCCGGCCTGGGATCGGCAGAGTTGTACCAATCCAAACCACTCACACTCCTATTGCCAAAAATATAAGACAGGGCCGAGTTAATGGTTGTTTTATCATTCATCTTCCACTCATGGCTTAAGATAAAAACCGGTTGAGTGATTTTTGCAATGCTGGAATTTCTTTTCTTTCCATTTTGATAACCCCAGTAGGGATTGTAATATTTATCGCCGGCAATATCGAGCATTTCCTGAACGGAAGAGCCCTGTCTTCCATTTTCAGTAGTAGCCAACATGGAGGTGAAGGAAAGTAAATTACGGTCGTTAATTTTTTTATCAACGGCCAAAAAGCCGGAATAGCCATCATAATAAGTTCCCTCTGTATAGCCTTCTGAAGCCCAGCGGCGTGATGCGGATAGACTAAAAGCCCAGCCTTTTTTATTGAGGCCGGTACTATGGGTTACCATCAAACGGTTGCTGTAATTCCTGTTGCTTATGGCATAGTTAATACTGGTTTGTACACGCTGCCTGCTGGCACGGGTATCAAAATAAGTGAGGCCGCCAATGTCTCCAATGGCATAAGGGTTAATTTTTAATCCATGCACCTGGTCACGGTTGCGCATTACATCATTTAATCCACCCCATAGCCCGTAAGGTGTAAATCCATTATCGAGGTTTTCCATGGGCATACCATTTATATAAGTGCTGAACATATCCGCATCATAACCCCTTATACGAAAGCGAACGGCATTAAAATGAAAAGATGCCCCGCTTAAAAACGGATCCCTTCCTGCAGTTAACTGCGAAGAAATATTTTGGGCGCTGCCATCCTGCATATCACTTTCATCCAGCGAAATAACCGGGATGTTTTCCAGCATACTTTCCCTACCTTCCTGGAGGATAACACTATCCCTGGAATTTTTTTGGGGCTCCTGTGCATAAGCAGCAACCTGGATCAAAAAGAATGAGGCAAAAAGCAGAACAAATCCTTTTGTAGAATTTCTCATAATTACATTTTTTTGAGAGCCGCAAAGGTAATGGCATTTGCGAACATTCTGTTAAGACTTCTACACATTCTTTAACCATTGGCCAAATATTTCTATTATTTTTCAGGCAAAGACTATCTTTGGTTACTTTTTTATAGTTATGAAAAAAATTATTCTTTTTAGCCTATTGATTATCAATAGTTCAGTATTTGCACAAAACAAATACAAAGTTTCAATAATAGGTTTTTACAATTTAGAAAACCTCTACGATACCATTAACGACCCCAATAAAAACGATGAAGAATTTTTGCCCAGTAGCGTAAGGCAATACAATAGCCATGTGTATTGGGATAAATTAAGCCGGCTGGCAGATGTAATATCTCAAATGGGAACCGATATTACACCGGATGGATTAGCCTTGCTTGGTGTTGCGGAAATAGAAAATGATACCGTTTTAAATGATTTGGTTAAGCAGGAAAAATTAAGAAACCGGCATCTTAAATATGTACATTATAATTCACCGGATATTCGTGGAGTGGATGTAGGCCTCGTTTACAATCCCAAATATTTTACACCACTGTACAGTAATTCATTATTTGTAAAATTGCCTGGTGGTGCCAAAGACTCGTATTTTACCCGTGATATTTTATATGTAAAGGGAGTTATGGATGGAGATACTATTCATGTATTTGTAAACCACTGGCCCAGTCGCAGTGGTGGCGAAGAGCGCTCTATGCCCGGCAGGGCTGCTGCTGCTGCTACAGCCAAAAAAGTAATAGATTCTCTAATGGCCATCAATATCGAAACCAAAGTGGTATTAATGGGCGATTTAAATGATGACCCTATAAGTCCAAGTCTTACCAAAGTGTTAGGTGCAAAAGGAAAAATGAAAGATGTAGGCCCAGGCCAGCTTTTTAATCCCTGGGTAGAAATGTATAAACGAGGAATAGGTACACTGGCTTACCAGGATGCCTGGGGATTATTTGACCAAATTGTTGTTTCTCACGGCTGGCTCAATAAAGAGCAGGATGGATATTTTTTTCAAAAGGCCCTGATTTTTAATAAAGATTTTCTAGTACAAAAAACCGGTAGGTACCGGGGCTATGGAAAACGCACCTGGGATGGAAACACTTATAATTATGGATACAGTGATCACTTTCCTACTTATACTGTTTTTTTGAAAAAGGTAAATTAGATATTTCTATACGCTCTAAGGTATTTTATCAAGGCTTTGTGGCATGATTCAGCAGTTCTGCATCCGGTATAGATTTATCGGCAAGGCTAACATTTCCCCTGTTTTTTCTCACTATCCTGGAGAAAAGAGAAATTTCTTTATCAAATAAAAAACGAAAAAAAAGTTTTGTCCACGATTTGTGGTAATGCAAACTGTTATAAAAAGTTGGTGCTGCTTCCCTTATCTGTGGCAAGCGGTTCCAGGGTATAGAAGGAAAATCATGATGCTCATTATGAAAGCCCACATTAAACGACACGGAGTTCAACACTCCATAGTAGCTATAAGTTTCCTGCTCCTGGCTATGCGTTAAGTAATGTTCCTGTACCCATCTTGCGCCTAAAGGATGAAGGCCAACAGAAAAGAAAAAACTGGCAAGCAAATAAATAAATGCTTTGGGTCCAAAAAATGTAATCACCAATACCGAAAACAATATTTGTACACCCCAGTTTAATGCTACCCATCCATCGAAAGGTTTAATTTCTCTAAGCCTGCTTATCCTGCATACCTGGAACACCGGAAAAAATAGTAACCAAAGCGCTTTGCCAATAAAGTAGTTATTGATCAATTTTGCCTCCCAGCGGTTAGGAAGATCTGCATCTAACTCATGAATACCCTGGAAAGAATGGTGCTTGATGTGGTAACGTTCAAAAGAAACTGAGCTTGGAAAAATTTGGGGTACATTGGCAAAAATGCCTGCAAGCCTGTTTGCAGCCGGTTTTTTAAATAATAACCTGTGGGCACATTCATGAATCATTACAAATAACGAATGGTCTGCAAAAGCGCCCAAAAGGTAGGCCGCAATAAATACCCACCACCAGGACAAATCTTTAACCAGCCAGGCCATTACAATTTGAAAAGCCACCAATCCAATAATAAAAAAAATGGTTTTTGGATTTTTACCAATAAGGTTTCTTATTTGCGGGTTTTGCTTTAAAATTTGTTTTGTCCGAATACGGTGCGGCTCGGAAGTGTCGGAATAAATAAAATCGGTAACTTTTCCCATAACAGTGGAAAGATATTGATAATTTGGTAAGTAAGTCAGACACTTTTAAAAAACTTTATCGTAGCAAAACACTTATTAAAAAGTTTTATTTTTTTAATCCTGGAATTTTTTATTAAAAAAAATATAACAGGCATTAATACTGACTATTCAAAAATAATCTTTTCCCTACAAAAAAGAGCAAGTATTAACTTGCTCTACTATTATGGATGATTGCATCTTAATTATTCTTCTTCATCGTAGCTCATCACTTCTTTGGTAGTCATCAGCAATTCGTATTCTTCTTTGCTGCCTACAATCATGTTTTCAAACTCTCTTAAACCGGTACCGGCAGGAATATGATGGCCGGTGATCACGTTCTCTTTTAAGCCGAGCATATCATCGGTTTTGCCTTGTATAGCTGCGCTGCTCAACACTTTTGTAGTTTCCTGGAAGGATGCTGCCGATATCCAGCTATGTGTACCTAATGATGCTTTGGTAATACCCAGTAACAACGGTGAAGATGTTGCCGGTTTGGCATCACGGAATTCGGCCAGCTTTTTATCGGCCCTTCTTAATGCCGAGTTTTCTTCCCTGAGTTCCCTTACGGAAACAATTTGCCCGGCTTTAAGTTTAGCGCTTTCACCCTGGTCGGTTACCACTTTTTTGTCAAAAATGAAATCATTTTCGGTATTGAAATCCATTTTATCTTCAGTATCGCCTTCAAGGAATTTGGTATCGCCGGCATCTTCAATGGTAACTTTACGCATCATTTGCCTTACGATAACTTCTATGTGCTTATCGTTAATTTTTACACCTTGTAAGCGATATACTTCCTGGATTTCGTTAACCACATATTCCTGTACGGCAAATGGTCCTTTAATGGCCAAAATATCAGCCGGAGAAATTTGTCCATCACTCAATGGTGATCCGGCTTTAACGAAGTCGCCATCCTGTACAAGAATTTGACGGCTTAACGGCACCAGGTATTTACGCACTACACCATCTTTAGCTTCAACAATAATTTCACGGTTACCTCTTTTTATGGCGCCAAATGTTACCACGCCATCTATTTCACATACTACTGCCGGGTTACTTGGGTTACGGGCTTCAAAAAGCTCGGTTACACGGGGTAAACCACCGGTAATATCTTTCAGCTTGCTGAGGATTCGTGGAATTTTCACCAGCACCTGCCCGCTTCTTACTTCATCGGCTTCTTCAACAACTATATGCGAGCCTACCGGAAGGTTATATGATTTTTTATCTTTTCCTTCTACAATAATGGCCGGCAACTTGGTTTTATCTTTAGTTTCAATTACCACTTTTTCCCTGTGGCCGGTTTGTTCATCGGCTTCTTCACGGTAAGTTACCCCTTCAATTACGCTATCAAATTTAATGTTACCATTGCCTTCGGCAACAATTACATTATTGAACGGATCCCAGGTGCAGATCACATCTCCTTTATTAATTTTTTGTCCGTCTTTAACAACCAATACCGAGCCATAAGGGATGTGCATACTGTTCAGTAAACGATCACTCTTAACATCTATACACCTTATTTCGCCGGTACGGCCAATTACCACCTGTGTTTTCTTACCATCGGTACCTTCGGTAGTTACGGTACGCAAGCCATCAAATTGCAGGGTACCGTCAAATTTTGAATAAAGGCTGCTTTCTACTGATGCACTTCCGGCCACACCACCCACGTGGAAGGTACGAAGGGTTAACTGCGTACCCGGTTCACCAATGGACTGGGCTGCAATAATACCTACGGCATCTCCACGCTGCGCCAAAATACCGCTGGCTAAATTTTTACCGTAGCAATTCACACACACTCCTCTTTTGCTTTCGCAGGTAAGTACCGAACGGATTTCCACAGTTTCAATTCCGCTTTCTTCAATTCTATGAGCCGTTTCTGCATCAATTTCTTCACCGGCGTTTATGATCAACTCATCATTTACCGGGTGATACACATCATGTAATGAAGTGCGACCTTCTATCCTGTCGCTCAGCGGCTCAATAATATCTTCATTATCTTTTAAGGCGCTAATGGCAATACCACGCAATGTACCGCAGTCCTCTTCATTTATCACAACATCCTGCGCTACGTCAACCAGCCTACGGGTTAAGTAACCGGCATCGGCAGTTTTTAATGCCGTATCGGCCAAACCTTTACGGGCACCGTGGGTACTGATAAAATATTCCAATACACTCAGCCCATCTTTAAAGTTGGCCAAAATGGGGTTTTCAATAATTTCTGATCCTGATGAGCCACTTTTACGGGGTTTTGCCATCAAGCCTCTTAAACCGGCAAGCTGCTTAATTTGCTGCTTGCTACCCCGGGCCCCGCTATCCAGCATCATGTACACAGAGTTAAAACCCTGTTTATCTGCCGAAAGCTCACGAATTAATGTTTCCGTTACCTTAGTATCTACACGGCTCCAGATATCAATAATTTGGTTATACCTTTCATTATTGGTAATAAGACCCATATTATAGCTATCCCATACTTCCGCAACTTCACTTTGTGCATTTTCAATTAGGTCGGCTTTTACCTGTGGAATAATCAAATCGTTAATATTGAATGACAATCCACCACGGAAGGCCATTCGGTAGCCTAATGTTTTAATGTCATCAAGAAATTTGGCAGTTACCGGAACACTGGTCCATTTTATAATATCACCAATAATTTCCCTCAGGTTCTTTTTGGTAAGTAAGGCATTTACAAATCCTACTTCTTTTGGAACAAACTGGTTAAAGATCACCCTGCCTACCGTAGTTTCAATAAGTTTACGGGTGAGGGTTCCATCAGTATTACGCCAGTTGGCTTTTACTTTAATGTTAGCATGTAAATCTACCTGCTTTTCATTGTAGGCAATAATCACTTCATCGGCATTGTAAAAAGCTTTGCCTTCGCCTTTAACTTTTTCTTCTGCAGTAGATTTTTTTCCTTTGGTGATATAGTATAAGCCCAACACCATGTCCTGTGAAGGAAGGGTAATGGGTGTACCATTTTGCGGGTTAAGGATATTATGTGATGAAAGCATGAGCAATTGTGCTTCCAATATAGCTGCATTGCTAAGCGGAACGTGTACCGCCATTTGGTCACCGTCAAAGTCGGCATTGAACGCCGTTGTAACCAACGGGTGCAATTGAATGGCTTTACCTTCTATCAATTTGGGCTGAAAAGCCTGGATGGACAAACGGTGAAGCGTTGGCGCCCTGTTGAGCATTACCGGGTGGCCTTTTAAAATATTTTCTAAAATATCCCAAATGATGGCTTCTTTTTTATCTACCAGCTTGCGTGCACTCTTAACTGTTTTTACAATGCCCCTTTCAATAAGTTTGCGTATGATGAATGGCTTAAACAATTCGGCGGCCATATCTTTTGGTAATCCGCACTCATGCATTTTTAATTCGGGCCCCACTACAATTACCGAACGGCCGGAGTAGTCCACACGTTTACCTAAAAGGTTTTGACGGAAACGGCCTTGCTTACCCTTCAACACATCACTCAGTGATTTTAAAGCACGGCCACCCTCTGCTTTTACGGCATTGGATTTACGGCTGTTATCAAACAAAGAGTCAATGGCTTCCTGGAGCATACGTTTTTCATTACGTAAAATCACTTCAGGCGCTTTAATTTCCAACAAGCGTTTTAAACGGTTGTTACGGATAATCACCCTACGGTACAGGTCGTTTAAGTCGGATGAAGCAAAACGGCCACCATCCAATGGAACCAGCGGGCGTAATTCCGGCGGAATTACGGGAATATATTGCATCACCATCCACTCCGGACGGTTGTTGATTTTTGAATTGGCTTCACGGAAACTTTCCACCACACTAAGGCGCTTTAAAGCATCGGCTTTACGTTGCTGAGAGGTTTCATTTGCTGCTGCCGTTCTTAAGTCAAAACTTAACTGATCCAGGTCTAAACGTTCTAATAATGCATGAACCGCCTCGGCGCCCATCTTGGCTACAAATTTATCGGGGTCTTCATCCGGCAGCATTTGATTTTCTTTGGGAAGAGCATCCAAAATATCGAGGTATTCTTCTTCGGTTAACAGGTCGCCGTAATTTTGACCTTTATCGGCCCTTACGCCGGATTGAATCACCACAAAACGTTCGTAGTAGATAATGGTTTCCAATTTTTTGGAACTCATACCCAGCAGGTAACCAATTTTATTGGGTAAAGATTTAAAATACCAGATATGCACTACCGGCACTACCAGTTTAATATGGCCCATGCGTTCCCGGCGAACTTTCTTTTCGGTAACTTCCACACCGCAACGGTCGCAAACGATTCCTTTATAACGGATGCGTTTATATTTTCCGCAGGCGCACTCATAATCTTTTACAGGGCCAAAAATACGTTCGCAAAACAAACCGTCTCTTTCGGGTTTGTAGGTACGGTAATTAATGGTTTCGGGTTTGAGTACTTCCCCGTAGCTTCTTTCCAGGATGGTATCCGGCGAAGCAAGCCCGATAGTAATTTTTGAAAACGATTGCCTTGGACGGTTTTCTTTTTTGAATGCCATATTCTAATTGATAATTAATAATGATTAATGAATAACGTTACCAGTTAAGAACAAAATTTTGTTAACTGAATAATTACTCAAATTGCAAATCCAAACCTAAACCTCTCAATTCATGCACCAATACATTAAACGATTCCGGAACGCCGGCTTTAGGGATATTATCGCCTTTTACAATGGCCTCGTATGTTTTGGCACGGCCAATGATATCATCAGACTTAAGCGTAAGCAGTTCCTGTAAAATGTTGGATGCACCATACGCTTCAAGCGCCCACACTTCCATTTCACCAAAACGCTGGCCACCAAACTGTGCTTTACCACCCAAGGGCTGTTGTGTAATGAGTGAATAAGGCCCAATAGAACGGGCATGCATTTTATCATCCACCATGTGATGCAGCTTAATCATATAAATGATCCCTACGGTAGCTTTTTGATCGAAGCGTTCACCGGTTTCCCCATCATATAAATAAGTATGTCCAAATTTTGGCAGGTGCGCTTCATTAATCCTTTCGTCAATTTCTTCCACAGAAGCTCCATCAAAAATTGGTGTGGCAAAACGCACTCCAAGTTTTTCTCCGGCCCAACCTAATACGGTTTCATAAATCTGCCCAAGGTTCATACGGCTGGGTACCCCAAGTGGGTTTAACACGATATCTACTGGTGTGCCATCTTCAAGGAAAGGCATATCTTCCTGGCGTACAATTTTGGCAACAATACCTTTGTTACCATGGCGGCCCGCCATTTTATCGCCCACTTTTAGTTTACGTTTTACCGCCAGGTACACTTTAGCCAGTTTTAATACACCGGCAGGCAATTCATCACCAATGCTGATGTTGAATTTTTCCCTTTTGTAACGGCCCAGTTCTTCGTTGTACTTAATATTGTAATTGTGCAGTAATACGTTAATGAGGTTATCGGTTTTGGCTTCACCGGTCCATCCCAATGGGTTTACATTGGTGAAATCAATACCGGAAATATTTTTGGCCGTAAACTTCACGCCTTTGCCAATAAGCATTTCGCCAAAACTATTGGTAACGCCCTGGCTGGTTTTTTCTTTCAGTAACTGTTGCAGTTTGCTTTGCAGCAATTCCATCAAATCTTTTTCATTTTCTTCGTGCTGCTTTTCAATTTTTTCCAGTTGTGCTTTTTCACGCACTTTGGCATTTTTGTCTTTTTTGGCCCTTTGAAACAGTTTTTTATCAATTACCACGCCTTCGGTTCCGCTTGGCGCTTTTAATGAAGCGTCTTTTGCATCGCCGGCTTTATCACCAAAAATTGCCCGCAATAATTTTTCCTCGGGTGTTGGGTCGCTCTCACCTTTTGGTGTGATTTTACCAATAATAATATCGCCTTCCTTTATAGAAGCGCCTATGCGGATAATACCATTTTGATCCAGGTCTTTTGTGGCTTCCTCGCTTACGTTCGGGATATCGGGTGTTAATTCTTCTTCACCCAGTTTAGTATCTCTCACTTCTGTTTCAAACTCGCTGATATGGATAGAGGTAAATAAATCTTCTTTTACCACTTTCTCAGAAATTACAATAGCATCTTCAAAGTTGTACCCTTTCCATGGCATGAAAGCAACTTTAAGGTTTCGGCCCAGCGCCAGTTCTCCACCCTTTGTTGCATAACCTTCGGTAAGGAAATCATCTTCATTTACTTTTTGTCCTTTAACTACGGCAGGGCGCAGGTTGATGCAGGTTTCCTGGTTGGTACGCACAAACTTGGTGAGTTTATAAATCGTAAGATCGTCTTCAAAACTTACCATTTGCTGGGCTTCACTTCTTTTATATCGCACATGAATTTCGTTGGCATCTACAAATTCCACCACACCTTCGCCTTCGGCATGAATTTGAATTCTTGCATCACGGGCTGCTTTGCCTTCAAGGCCGGTACCTACAATGGGCACTTCGGGTTTAATTAACGGCACGGCCTGGCGTTGCATGTTTGAACCCATGAGCGCACGGTTAGCATCATCATGCTCAAGGAATGGGATAAGCGATGCGCTAAGCCCTACAATTTGGTTGGGCGCCACATCCATAAACTCCACTTCTTCTTTTGGCAGGATGGGGAAATCGCCGGTTTGACGGCTCTTAATCATTTCCTCAACAAAATTCCCTTTATCATCTATATCAATATTAGCCTGCGCAATTTTGGCGGTATCTTCTTCCTCTGCACTTAAAAAAGTGATTTTTTTCAAATCCACTTTTCCATTTTCCACTTTACGATAAGGTGTTTCAATGAAACCCATTTCGTTGATTTTGGCATGCACGCAAAGTGTGGAAATCAACCCAATATTTGGACCTTCGGGTGTTTCAATGGTACACAAACGGCCATAGTGGCTATAGTGTACGTCACGCACTTCAAAGCCTGCCCTTTCACGGCTTAAACCACCGGGCCCAAGCGCTGAAATACGGCGCTTATGGGTAATTTCTGAAAGCGGGTTGGTTTGATCGAGAAACTGTGATAACTGGGAGGTACCAAAGAACGAGTTAATTACAGAAGATAAGGTTCTTGCATTAATTAAATCTACCGGGGTAAACACTTCATTATCTCTTACATTCATTCTTTCACGAATGGTACGGGCCATACGGGCAAGCCCAACGCCAAACTGTGCATACAATTGTTCGCCAACGGTACGCACCCGGCGGTTGCTCAGGTGATCAATATCATCCACTTCACTTTTACCGTTGGTTAATTGAACCAGGGTTTTAATGATTACGATAATATCGTCTTTGGTTAATACTTTCTTTTCAATGGGGAAATTTAAACCCAGGCGGCGGTTAATTTTATAACGGCCTACCTCGCCTAAATCGTAACGTTTATCACTAAAGAATAATTTATCAATAATGCCACGTGCCGTTTCATCATCCGGGGCATCGGCGCCACGGAGTTGCTTGTATATATGTTGTACGGCTTCCAACTCGCTGTTGGACGTATCTTTATTAAGCGTGTTGTAAATAATGGCGTAATCTCCACTCACTTCTTCTTTTTGGATAAATACGCTTTTTACCTCCATTTCCTGTATTAAGGCAATGTTGGCTTCATCCAATACGGTGTCTCTTTCTAAGATGACTTCGTTTCTTTCTAAAGAAACGACTTCGCCGGTATCTTCATCCACAAAATCTTCTACCCAGGTACGCAATACACGGGCAGCCAGTCGCTTGCCAATATTTTTTTCAAGTGTTTTCTTATCGGCTTTTACCTCATCGGCCATGCCAAATAATTCCAAAATATCTTTATCGGTTTCGTAACCAATGGAACGCAATAATGTAGTAACCGGGAATTTTTTCTTACGGTCAATGTAGGCAAACATTACATTGTTGATGTCGGTAGCAAATTCCATCCATGCACCTTTAAAAGGAATTACACGGGCTGAATAAATTTTTGTGCCATTGGGGTGAATGCTTTGACCAAAGAACACACCCGGTGAACGATGGAGTTGGCTCACCACCACCCTTTCGGCGCCATTAATAACAAAGGTACCACGTGGCGTCATGTAGGGAATATTACCGAGGAACACATCCTGCACAATGGTTTGAAAATCCACATGCTCTTCATCATTACAACTCAGGCGCAGCTTAGCTTTTAAAGGCACGGCATAGGTAAGCCCCCTTTCAATACATTCATCAATCGTGTAACGTGGAGGGTCAACAAAATAATCCAAAAACTCCAGCACAAAAATGTTCCGGGTATCGGTGATGGGAAAATTTTCTTTAAATACACGAAACAAACCTTCGTTGTTTCTCTTATCGGGTGTGGTTTCTAACTGGAAAAAATCTTTGAACGATTGAATCTGGATTCCGAGCAAATCGGGTTGCTCTGCTAAAAGTTCAACTTTTCCGAAATTGATACGTTTAGCAGCGTTTGATTTTGTTGCAGACATATTTTTTTAAAACGTTTTAAAGTGCGAAGGCCTTTATTATGAGAAGGATTTTGCGGATTGCCACTAACCCAAATTTCATAAAGGACGGCAAAGTTAGGGAATTTTCGGCTGACCAAATGAAACAAATTGTGGTTTTTTATAAAGATGGTAAGATTTTTGATATTTTAACTTCCTGTCAAATAGGTAATTTGTTTAATATTATAATTTAATTAGTAATTCTTAGTGTTTAGAATTCCAGCTTTTTCATTTATATTTTAAAAAAGCACTATTTGATTGTTTTAGAACTTAATTATGGGCTAAGTGCTTACTTTGTAGTTTTACTGAATTTTGTTCATCAATTTTTTAAAAATTAATTTTGCGCCAAACAAAATTGTTGTGGATCAATTTTTTTTAAAGATTGGTTACAAAAGTTTTGAAAAATACACGACTCCTTAGCTCAGTTGGTAGAGCTACTGACTCTTAATCAGTAGGCCCAGGGTTCGAGTCCCTGAGGGGTCACTAAAGCGATTTGAAGAAAATTTAAATTTTCTTTACTGGCGCAGATATGAAGCCCTGTTTTGTGGGGATTTCCGGTAATTCCTTTTCGCCTACCAACTCCGGGTATTTAATGATTTCATAAGCGGATAGGAACACAAGGTCCGCCACACAGGCTGGCAAATGCTGGGAGACGTTGCCCGGAAAAAAATATTGATACTATTTACTGCCCTTGTTTTGTGCGCCACGAACTGAGTGGGATGCTCTTTTAATTCTTCATTTTCGGCTACCTGTTCAAAGCCGGAGGCGGTGTATCAGATTTATATTTTTAAATCGGGCAACTCTTCATATTGATAGGCCATTAAAGGTTCATCTGCAATTTTAAAGTTTTTGGAAATGCTGTAAGCCTTCATTTCAGTTGCAGGAAATTGATAGGCTGACATTTCTTTTATTTCATCTTCCGTTAATTGATTGTCTAACCATTTTAAAGCAAGCTCATCCGGCAATATAACCGGCATTCTTTTTTTACTGTTGTGTACCTGCTCCATTAAAGCATTTGCTTTTGTTGTTACTATAGCAAAACTATCCATGGTTTCGCCGGTTTCGGTATCGGCAAAAGGCTGCCAAATGCCGGCCATAAAAAAATAATCTTTATTTTTTACTTCAATACAGTAAGGATATTTAATTTCCTTTTTTGCCGAAACAGGTTTGTAGCTGCGCCATTCAAAAAAATGAGAAGCTGGTACCAGGCACCTCCTGTTTAAGGCTGCATTCCTGAACATTTTGCTTTCCAGCAATTTTTCTGATGTTGCATTGAGCCAGGGAATGCCCTGCTTACGGGCATTATGCACTGCGTCCATTGTTTTTATCCAAAAGGGTATAAACTCCCAATGCATGGAAACTACTTCAAGCCCGCCTTGCTCATTCTTTCGTATCACCGGGGCATTGCCATAGGCAAAGCCGCTAATGAGTTCCTGCAAGTGCTGCATTGCAGCATAAGTGCCCAGTTGCAGTTCAATATCCTGCAACTGTATAAAATCCATTTTGGTTACTTTATGGCCATAAAAATTGCACATAATGCCTATTTACTGCTTTATTAAGGTATGAATAAACTCTGTAAATTTTTCTGCAGGCACTAATTCTGCTCCCATACTGGCAAGATAATCGGTATAAACCTGGCAGTCTATCATTTGAATTCCTTCGCTTTGTAGTAGTTGTACATATTTTACAAATCCAAAGCGTGATGCATTGCTTACAATGCTAAACATGCTTTCTCCAAAAAAAACCCTGCCCATCTTAATTCCATAAAGCCCGCCAACAAGTTCATCCCTTTGCCACACTTCCACACTATGAGCCACACCCATTTTATGCAATTGTACAAAGGTATTCATCAGGTCGTTGGTGATCCATGTGCCTAATTGATTGCGCCTTTCAAGATTTTTGCAATTTTCAATAACCGAAGTAAAGTTTTGATTCATCGTAATTTCAAAACTCTTTTTTTTGATGAGTGATGTAACGGTTTTACTCATTCGAAGCTTTTGAGGAAAAAGCACAAACCTGGGATTGGGATAGTACCAGTAAACGGGCATATTTTCTTCATACCAGGGAAATATGCCTTGCCGGTAAGCCAGCAATATTCTTTGTGGAGTAACATCACCACCCATTGCTAAAATACCATCGGAACTTGTTTGTGATACCGGGGGAAACTTAAGTTCGCCAGTTAGCATGGGGATGCTCATAATAATAGCCATTTTCAGGCTAAAGATAAAAAAAGCCGGATGAACATTCCCGGCTTTACCTATTTAAAATATAATCCCTAATTTCTTTTTTCGTACGAAGGTATTTGCGGCGCTGTATAACCTTTAGTTTTTAAAGCATTTTTAATTTCCAAAATTGCCCTGTCTAATTGAACGTCTTTTCCTTTAGCCATTTCGGCAAGGTTTTCGTCCACTTCAATATCGGGGTCAACGCCGTGGCCTTCTCTAAACCAGGTACCATCCTGGTTATACATTCTAAACGTAGGCGCTGTAATGCCGCCGCCATCAATTAAAGTTGGCACTCCGCTTATGCCTATTAGCCCGCCCCAGGTACGGGTACCAATAAGCGGCCCTAAATTTTTCTTTTTGAAAAAATCCGGAAAGGCATCACCGCCAGAGCCGCTCCAGCCATTAATGAGCATTACTTTGGGGCCAAAATGTGCAAATGGCGGCCAGGGCCAGGGTTGGCCATCTCTTGTTGCCCAGTAAGCCAACGGTGTACGGTTCAGTTGCTCTATAAACCTGTCGGGTATTTGCCCGCCGCTGTTAAATCGTTCATCAATAATTAAAGCTTTTTTATCCCATTGGGCATTTAATTGCCTCAGCAAATCTTCCTGCCCGTCTGTTCCGGTGCTTTGCACATAAATGTATCCCACTTCTCCATTCGTGGCCTGCTCTACATATTTTCTATTGTCTTCCACCCAGGCCTTATAACGTAATGGATATTCATTGTCCATGGTTTCTACCACTACTGTTTTTGCGGTTTTAAAATCGGGTGTGGAATTGTAGGTTAATTCAACCGCTTTTTTATTTAATCCCTGGAAATTGGCATAAGGTTCATTTTCTGTGGTAATGGGCATTCCATTTACGGCTAAAATATAATCCCCTTCTTTGATACCTATTCCCGGCTCATCCAAAGGAGATTTTAATGAGGCATCCCAACTTGCTCCACGAATGATTTTTTTTACTTTATAAAAATTACCTTCCGCTTCCCAGTCAATCCCAAGATAGCCCATGGGTTTCATAGACGATCTTTCAAAATCTCCTCCGCCATGGTAAGTATGGGATGCATTCAGTTCGCCAATCATTTCGCCAATAATAAAATCCACTTCTTCACGGGTTACGGCATCTTTAAGCATATTTTCATAACGCTCCCTTACCTGGTTCCAGTTTACGCCATGCATGTTGGGGTCATAAAAATAATCCCTTTCGATTCGCCAGGCATCGGTAAAAATTTCTTTCCATTCGGCTGCCGGGTCCACGTTCATTTCCATTTCATTTAAGCGGATCATTTTTTCCAGCTTTTGATTTTCCGACGATTTTATTACGGCATAACTGTTGCCTCTTTTTACCAATATTTTTTCCCCGTTTGCACTCAGTTTATAATTGTCAATATTCTCAGAAATATTTTTTTCTTTCCGGTCTTCAATATCATAATATTTTAAGGAGGGTTTGGCATCATCAGCGCTGCCCAGGTTGGGATATTTTTGGAAAATGATTTTATCTTTCACCGCAGAGAGGTTGGTATAATTTCCCGGCTCTATGGGTAAAATAACCATCCTGGCTTCCAACCCGTCAAAATCAATGGTTACCGCTTTGTCATTATCTTTTGCAGTATCACTGCCTTTGGCTTTTGTTTTATCTTTCTTTTTAGAATCATTTTCACTCTTTGTTTTTTCTTCTTTTTGCTCCTTAACGTCTATTGCCACCGTGTCATTTTGTGTGTACAGGATTGACTTTTCGGATTTTGATAAGGTAACTGCAGCTAATAAAGTGGAATTGCCATATACAAAGGAATTATCAATATCGCTGTAATAAGGATTAAAGGATTGATTGGTGGTAAGCAGTAAATATTTTCCTTCATCATCAAAAACCACATCGCCAATGTTATAATAACCGCTGGTTACCTGCTTTGCACTATTGTTTTTGGTATCGTAAATAAAAGCGGCTTTATGGTAGTTACTTAAATCCCTGGTATAGGCCATCCAGCGGCTGTCCGGCGACCAGCTTACGGTAAACGATTCACAGCCATCCTGTAAAAAATTTAGCGCCTTATCCACGTCATAGATTTTCCCGGTACTGATATCGCAGTATTTTATCTTCATGGCCTTATCAATAAAGGCCAGCATTTTACTATTGGGCGACCAGTATAAATTATAATTAAAGCCCGAACTGAAGTTGGTAATTTTCTTAGGGGCAAGGTCACGGTTTTTAATCCACAAATTATATTCCCCTCCCTCATCGCTCCAATAAGCTATGCTCTGTCCATCCGGCGACCAGGCCGGGTACCTTTCGGCAATACCGGAGCTTTGGGTAATATTTTTTACAAACCCGTTTTCGGCGGGCAGCGAAAAAATGTCGCCACGGGCTTCTACCAATACCCGGTTGCCATCCGGGCTAATGGCATAATGTTGCACATATTTATCTGCAGAAATCGTTTTGGGTTTCATTTCGGATTTGTCCATTACCAGGCTTACCGGTACGGTTTGATATTTTTGCGTGGCAAATGAAAACAAGTATAGTTTTCCGCCTTGCTCAAACACAATATCATCGGGTCCTGCCGATGGAAAATGAATATCGTAATCTTTAAATTGGGTGAGTTGTTCTAATTTTTCGGTGGTAATGGAGTAGCGCCAAAGGTTCATGCGTTGTTCAGTTCCCCGATCGGAAATAAAGTAGATGTAGTCGCCATTCCACATTGGAAATTCACTGCCGGCAACTTCTTTACCCGAAATATTTTTTGAGGTATTTTTTACAAAATCATAAATATGAATATTGGCTTTCCAGCCGCCCCGGTAACGTTTCCAGTTTCTAAAAGCCTGGGATACAAATACCAGCGCTATTTTATTTCCATCGGGTGAATAAGACCCAAACTCGGCATAAGCAAAAGGCAGTTTTTTGGCCGGCCCTTTTTTAGCGGGTATTGTATAAAACTGGCTAAAGCGGTTTCTTCCACTTTCCCGCCCCGAAGCAAAAAGCACATTTTTACCATCGGGCGTCCAATCCACCACTCTTTCGGTAAACCCATGAAAAGTAAGCCTGTCGGGTACACCGCCTGTTACAGGAATGGTATAAATTTCATTATTGCCATCGTAGTTGGCGCTAAATGCCACCGTTTTTCCATCCGGTGAAAATTTTGGAAATACTTCTAGGCCTGCAGGCGAGCTGAGTTTTTGTGCCGTACCGCCATTTTTGGGCAATATCCAAATATCATTTGCGTAAGTAAATACAATTTGTGTTTTAGAAACATCGGGGAAACGAAATAGCCCTGCATCTATTTGCTGCGCCACCGCAACGGCTGATATGCCGCATACCAGGAAGGAGGAGATCATAAATTTTTTCATGGCATCTAATTAATATTTTAAAAGTTGGTACACAATATATGGGAAAAATTATTAATTAAATTATTTTAATGGACTAAATAGATAAGCGGTAAATGGTTTGAATATCAATGGGCCTGTCTCCCATAATCGTATTCCTAAATTGTGGAGTATTTCATTAGGTAATGCACTGCTTTAAAGTAAAAAGCCGTTTCGAAAAACTCGAAACGGCTTTAAAAAATAAAAGGTTGATGAATTAGGCTATTTCAACTTCAGCGCCAGCTTCAGTTAATTTAGCTTTCATTTCTTCTGCTGTAGCTTTGTCCACGCCTTCTTTAATGGTTTTTGGAGCGCCATCTACCAGGTCTTTTGCTTCTTTCAATCCAAGACCGGTTAAATCTTTTACAATTTTAACTACGGCCAGTTTGTTTGCACCACCGCTTTTCAACACTACGTTGAACGCTGTTTTTTCTTCAGCTGCTGCGGCTCCGCCACCATCGCCACCGGCGCTTACCACTACTGCTGCTGCAGCGGGTTCAATGCCGTAATCGGCTTTTAACACTTCAGCTAATTCCTGAACTTCTTTTACGGTTAAGCCTACCAGGCTTTCTGCTAATGCTTTTACGTCTGCCATTTTAAATTAAATTTTTTCCTCCTTCACACCCAAAATTTTTCGGATCCGGAGGATGGTTTAAAAAAATTGTTTTGCCTTTTAGTTGTACCGTCAGCCAGGTATATGTTTAAAAATTTACTCTGCGGTTGCTGCTTCGGGTTTATTTTGCAAAGCTCCAATAACACGTTGTATGGGCGATTGCAACAAGCCGATAATTTCACCAATGAGTTCGTTTTTAGTTTTAATTTGAGTAAGCGCTTTCAGTTGATTGTCGCCTACAAATACATCCCCGTTAATGAAAGCCGCTTTGAGCACCGGTTTTTCACCATTGCTTTCTTTACGAAAACTGCTGATGATAACAGCCGGGTTTTTGGGGTTTTCACTGAACATTAAAGCCGTTACTTTATGCAGGGAGTCATAAACGCCGGCATATTTTTCCGCATCTATACTTTCCAACGCTTTTTTAATTAAAGTGTTTTTGGCCACTTTAATTTCTACCTGCTGGTTAAAGCAATGTTTACGTAACTGGCTTACCTGTTCTACGGTAAGGCTTTCGGTATCGGTAACATAGAAGTTGTTGTACTGGGCAAACTTGCCTTTAAGCACTTCGATTACTTCGTTTTTTTCCTGCTTTGTCATAACAAATATTTTATAACCTTTAGCTTACGCTTGGTTTAGTTTTGAACAGATTTTGTGTCAATCATAATGCCCGGGCTCATGGTGCTGGCCATACTTACGCCTTTAAGGTAAGTGCCTTTTGACGTAGCCGGTTTTAATTTAATAATAGCATTGATAAACTCCTGGCAGTTTTCGGCAATTTTTTCGGGAGCAAAACTTACCCTGCCCACGGATGCGTGGATGATACCCACTTTATCTACCTTAAATGCTATTTTACCGCCCTTAAGATCATTTACGGCTGCAGCTACATCATTGGTAACCGTTCCTGTTTTAGGATTGGGCATTAAGTTACGGGGGCCCAGCACTTTACCTAATTTACCAATTTTAGGCATTACGGATGGAGTGGCCACAATAACGTCAATATCCGTCCAGCCACCTTCAATTTTGGTTATAAATTCATCGAGGCCCACAAAATCGGCGCCGGCAGATTTTGCTTCGGCTTCTTTATCGGGCGTACATAATACCAATACTTTTTTGGTTTTACCGGTACCATGTGGTAATGAAACGGTTCCACGAATGGCCTGGTCGGCTTTTTTGGGATCTACGCCCAACTTAACGTGCAGGTCGATGGAACTATCAAATTTGGTGGTGTTTACTTCTTTAACTAAAGATGAGGCTTCACTTAGCGTGTAGGCTTTGTTGGCATCAACCTTAGCATTGGCTATTTTTCTTTTTTTAGAGATCATTGTAAAAGATTTTAAAAGTTTGCTTTATTACAAACAGGTTGATGATTAATTTTTATCCCAGGGAGCCTGGCCCTCTACAGTTAAACCCATACTGCGTGCAGTACCGGCCACCATGCTCATGGCGCTTTCTACCGTAAAGGCGTTGAGGTCGGCCATTTTATCTTTTGCAATGGCTTCTACCTGTGCCCAGGTTACTTTACCCACTTTAGCACGATTGGGTTCTTTACTGCCTTTTTGAACTTTTGCAGCTTCCATCAGCTGTACGGCAGCGGGTGGGGTTTTAATAATAAATTCAAATGATTTGTCGGCATAAACGGTAATTAATACAGGAAGCACTTTTCCTTGTTTATCCTGGGTGCGAGCATTAAACTGCTTGCAAAACTCCATGATATTAATACCTTTAGAGCCGAGTGCCGGGCCAATTGGCGGCGCTGGATTGGCTTGTCCTCCTTTACATTGGAGCTTGACAAAACCGGTAATTTCTTTTGCCATGTTTTAAAAATTTGGTGTTAACGTTCCGATATATTTTTTACGGAACTCCCAATAAAAATATTCGTAAAGAACTATTTGGGACGGCAAAGGTAAGGTATTTCCATTAATTTTTCTAAGAGATTAAAAAATAAATTAATCCCGGTATTTCCCTTCTAAAAATTTAAAAAAGAAGGTTTTATAACAAGCCTTACCCTAACTTTGCGGCTCAATCTACAAAAGTAGTTACCAGGGTGCGTAAAAGTTGGTGGAAAATATTATCATTTCTTTTACTTGTTTATACAATTATTGCCGGTTTTTTAGCCGATGTTCCCCGTTTATTTATATTAAATGAAACCATCCGCAACCTGTATTTTCATGTGTGTATGTGGATGGGCATGATGGTACTTTTTACTTTAAGTATCATTTATAGCATTAAATACCTGGGCAAAAATGATTACCGCTATGATATTTATGCAAAAAATTATGCATCCGTTGGGGTATTATTTGGGCTTTTAGGTTATGCCACAGGCGCTATTTGGGCCAATTATACCTGGGTTACCGACCAGGGCCAAAGCCTGGGCGCCGTTTTAAAAGAGCCAAAACTTATTGGCGCTGCCATAGCTGTTTTAATATATGGCGCTTATTTTGTACTTAGGGGTTCTTTTATTGATATGGATAAACGGGCCAGGGTAAGCGCCGTGTACAATATTTTTGCCTTTGCCATGTTGTTTCCCAGTATTTGGATCATACCCCGCCTGGTAGGCAGCCTGCACCCCGGTGCTCCCGGTAGCGATAGCGGAAACCCCGCCTTGAATTATAAAGATATTGACAGCAGGCTGAGGATGGTTTTTTACCCCGCAATTATTGGCTGGACTTTATTAGGCGTTTGGATCAGTACATTAAAAATTCGCCTTGAATTAATGAAAGAAAAATCGTTATTACATGAATAAATATTTTGGCAGGTACCTGCAAAGGATTTGCTTTACACTGTTAATGATTTGCGCTTTAGCCTTTAGCTCGTTTGCACAAAATCAGCCCGAAATGGCCGATGTAATGCGCAGCAACGGAAAAATTTATGTGGTGGTTACCGTATGCCTGGTTATTCTTATTGGGCTGTTTTTATATGTATGGCGAATAGACCGGAAAATAAGTAAACTGGAAAAAAATGCTTAAACCCAAACGTCTAAAACCTTTTTAACTTTACCCGATCAATATATAATGCTTGCAGGGCTCAGGCCCTTTTCACACCAAAAAATAAATCATATGAGTACACAACAGTACAGTTTTTTTCAAAGCGTAGAAAAAAGTTTTGACAAAGCTGCAAAATTTACCAAATGGGATTTAGGTATTTTAGAACAAATTAAAGCCTGTAACAGTGTGTACAGGATGCGTTTCCCCATCAAAAGAGATGATGGAACTATTGAAGTAATTGAAGCCTACCGTGTACAACACAGCCAGCATAAATCTCCCTGTAAAGGCGGTATCCGTTTTAGTGATGAAGTAAACCAGGATGAAGTAATGGCTTTAAGTGCTTTAATGACGTATAAATGCGCTATTGTAAACGTTCCCTTTGGTGGTGGAAAAGGGGGTATAAAAATCAACCCAAGAAATTATTCAACTTATGAACTGGAAAAAATTACCCGCCGTTATACGGCAGAACTGGTAAAGAAAAATTTTATTGGCCCGGGCATAGATGTGCCTGCACCGGATTACGGTACCGGCGAACGGGAAATGGCCTGGATTGTAGATACCTATGCCTCATTAAAACCGGGCGAAATAGATGCTGCGGGATGTGTAACCGGCAAACCCGTTACTCAAGGTGGGGTAAGGGGAAGAAAAGAAGCTACCGGCCTTGGTGTATTTTTTGGTACACGGGAAGTATGCAATATGGAAGAGGTAATGAAAAGGCTGGGTTTAACTGCAGGCATCGAAGGAAAAAAAGTTGTGGTACAGGGATTGGGTAATGTAGGATACCACTCGGCCAAATTCTTTAGAGAAGGTGGAGCCATTGTGGTGGGCCTTGCAGAATATGAAGGCGCTATTTATAATGAAAAAGGGCTAAATGAAGACGAGGTTTTTCAACACCGTAAAAAAACCGGTTCTATTCTTAATTTTCCCGGCGCTACAAACCTTGCAAAAAATACGGATGCGTTGGAATTGGAATGCGATATTTTAGTGCCCGCTGCTTTAGAAAATGTGATTAATGGCGAAAATGCCCCAAGGGTAAAAGCAAAGATTGTGGCAGAAGCCGCTAATGGCCCCTGCACACCCGAAGCAGATGATGTTTTTGCCAAAAAAGGGATCCTTTGTATTCCGGATATGTACCTCAATGCCGGTGGTGTAACAGTAAGTTATTTTGAATGGCTGAAAAACCTTAGCCATGTGCGCTATGGCCGTATGGAAAAAAGATTTACCGAAAACCAAAACTCCCATATTCTTTCCACCATGGAAACGCTTACCGATAAAAAAGTAAGCGAAAAAGAACGTAAGTTTATTATGCATGGCCCCGAAGAGGTTGACCTGGTACATAGCGGGTTGGAAGAAACCATGATTTCGGCGACCCGTGAAATTATGGAAATATGGCAAAGTAACCCGGCCATTCCCGATATGAGAACGGCAGCCTATGTAAATGCCATAAATAAAGTGGCAACCAGTTATGCTGAGTTAGGCATTTTCCCATAACGGTTTAATTTAATGATGTTAATAGCGGTAGTTTTTCTGCCGCTTTTTTATTTTAGCCAATTAACTTTGTGGTATGCCTTCATTCAAAAACTTAAGAATTATTTTTATGGGTACGCCTGAGTTTGCTGTTACCTCATTAAATGCTTTGGTAAATGCAGGCTGCACTATTGTTGCGGTAATTACGGCCCCCGATAAACCGGCAGGCCGGGGCATGGCGCTTCAACAAAGCGCCGTAAAACAATATGCTTTAAGTAAAGGCCTAAACATCCTGCAGCCGGAGAAATTAAAAAATCCCGGCTTCATTACTGAGCTTAAAAAGCTTAACGCTGATTTACAAATTGTAGTAGCTTTTCGCATGTTGCCCGAAGTGGTGTGGGGTATGCCCCCCATGGGTACAATAAACCTGCATGGAAGCCTGCTACCACAATACCGTGGCGCAGCGCCTATAAACTGGGCCATAATAAACGGAGAAAAAGAAACCGGTGTTACTACCTTTTTATTACAGCAGCAAATTGATACAGGCAATATTTTAATGCAAGAGCGCTTTCCAATTACCGAATCGGATAACGCAGGAACCCTGCATGATAAAATGAAAGAAATTGGCGCTGCTGTGCTGCTGCAAACCGTACAGGAAATGGCCAACGGCACCCTTCAATCAAAGCCGCAAAATATAGCAGATGAACAACAGCTCAAACATGCTCCCAAAATTTTCACAGAAACCTGCAAAATAGATTTTAATAAACCGGTGGAAGAAGTGTTTAATTTAATCCGGGGATTATCGCCCTACCCTGCTGCCTTTACTTTGTTCAATAATAAAAAATTAAAAATTTATTCGGCCGACAAAAATCTTACCCCACCGCAAATTGCTCCCGGGCACTGGCAAACCGACAAAAAAAATTATTTACAATTTGCCTGCAGCAATGGTTCTATCCATGTTTTGGAACTGCAACTTGAGGGTAAAAAGAAAATGAAGATTGATGAATTTTTAAGGGGATACCGTTTTGAATAAGAATTTGAATTTTTTTAAACTAATTTCTCAAAATGAAAGCCGCACTATTCACCTGTACTTTATTAATATTAACTCTTTTCTTATTTGCACAGGAAAGTTATATTGTAACCTATAAAATTGAAAGAAAAGCTTTTAGTTCCAATTTTCCAATAACCATAAATGGTGATTCTGTTTTTGCTACCCTTCCTGCAAAAGAGTTTTATAGGACATTAGTTTTTAATGATTCATTTGCTTATAGCATCCTCGAAACAGAACGGCCAAAAAAGAAAAGATATAGTGATGGCGAAACACAATTTGGAAGCAAGCCATTTCATGGCGATTACTACTATGATAAATTACAGGAGAGTTGGTTATATTATAGCACTACGCATAGAAGAAAAAAACCAATTTTAGTGGAATACACTCCTAAAACCTTCAACTTTGTTGCTGAAAAAGACCCTGTTCAAATTTTGGGCATGAACTGCAAAAAAGGCTATGCAATAATGCCACATGGAGATACGGTATTTGCAATAATTTGCACAGATTTTAAAAACAACTACGGCCCGTTTGCTTTTAACTGTTTCCCTGGGCTTATTATTGAAATGTACCAGCCTTTACATCACCAGTACATATCGTTATTAACCATTACAGGAGGAAATTATCATATCAGTATTCCTGATGTTCCGCAAATGACAAAAACTGAGTACCAGGATAAATACTGGAAAAATAAAAATTATTATCCGGGCAGGCCGGGAATTATCATAAAATATTAATGCTATTAAAGCCATACTGGAAGTTTTTTCATTCCTTCTACTTTCTAAAAACAACAGAAGTTGGCTATAATAGTTTTCTTAAATTTATTGCTATGAAACGGATCATTTTATTCTGCCTGAGTTTTTTTTATTCCAATTTCATTTTTTCTCAAAATGGTTATTATGTTATTTATAAAAACGAAATCCCAACTCCTGTCTGGGTCAGGTACGAATTGAGAAATGGCACCAATGTGGAAATAGAAAAAGGCCCATTAAAAAACCATTATAACCATATCATTTTTAATGACAGTATAAATATTTCATTTTGGAGCTTAGAAGAAAAGCCCATTTTTACCCGGACGCATCCAGAGGATACCCTTAACCTTGAAAAAACATTTTTGAAAACAAAATGTTTCTATTTTGAAAAAAACAGCAACACATATTGGTACAGGGCAAGAGCAAAAGAAGAGGATAAATTTTTCCTTATAAAGAAAACCCCTACTGTTTATAACTTTATTTTGGAAACCGACAGTGTACTGAAGGCCGGTTTTGTATGTGAAAAAGGGTATGCCGTTAATACCCCCGGCGATACGGTATTTGCAGTAATTTCCAAAGACTTTAAAGACCCCTATGGCCCTTCCATGTATGATGGGTTTCCCGGCCTGGTATTTGATATCATACATGCCCGGAATGAAGTTTCTTATACGCTGATGAGTATAACGGGGGGTAATTTTATTTTAAGAATTCCTGATCTTCCCAGGATGACCCTGGAAGAGTTCAATAATAAAAACCCAAAATAAAATTTAATTCTATTAAAAAGAACCTGCTTTTAGGGCATTTATTTTAGCTTCAGCTTTGCCAAAAATTCTTTACTTAATGCAGCCCTGGGTATTACCAGGCTGATGGTATTGATGGCAAAGTAGGGCTCAGAAACTTCAATGAATCCATTATAAGGACCAATATTTCCCCAGGAATTTTTTACCGTAAACAATTCTTTGCCTTCTTTTGTTTTCACCATACCGGTAATATGCATCAGGTGATCGTCTTGCGTGGTAAGGTTTTCAAATAACCGTTGGCGGATAGATGGGTTCCAATCTGCTTCCGGCATATCGGCTTTAAATGAATCTGCTGCCACTTTTTTAACCGGGTCAATGTATAAAGCCAGTCCTTTTTTTTGCCTGAACCCGGTATTACTTACATCAGCATCCCACAATACGGTATAACCGTTATGAATGGCTTCTTTAGTTACTTTAATCAATTCTTCCATGGGAATATTATAATAACTTCCGTTGCTGAAATTATCGGGTATATCTATAATAAACGGTTCGTAAAAAGGTTTATGAATAAATGAAGTAAGGTTTACATAATCGGAAGCTTTAAACTTTAGTACTTCGCTGGCAAAAGTTTTGGGTGTGTACTCCTTGCCTTCAAAGTCAAACTTTGCAGGGGCAGTTCCCATGTTCTTATCCAAAATTTGTTCAACGCCATTTTGCCATTGGGGCGCAAGGGGTTTATGTTTTAAAATACTATCCAGGTAGGTTTTTAATTCTCCCACCAGCCTGCTATGGTCATACTCCTGTTGGTTTGCCAGCAGGCCGCTATAGGCTTCTTCGGGTACAGCGCCATATTTTGAAATCGCTTCAATTACATTGTGCCCAAGGCCGCCTTCGCCCAGTTGAGCGGCTCCCTGCCTCATGATATAATTAGTGGCTTTATCTAAATAAATATTTCTTACGGTAAACATTTCGCTGAGGTTTATAGCGCTATTGCTATTTTTCAGCAATTGGCTCTCCAGCAATGATGTGGTGGAAAACGACCAGCAGGTGCCCGTTTGCCCCTGGTTTTTTACGGCTGTTGCCGGGTTGGCTTTTTCAATGGTAAAATCATTTTTTAATGCCGCCGGTATATCCTGGGCTAATAAAACAAATGAACTGGCAACAAAACAAACTGAGAAAATAAATTTTTTCATTTTATATTAATATTGAATGGAACAATTAAAGTTGGTTTCCCCGTCTCCCAGGCTTGCAGCAGCGGCATTGCTCACTATAATAGTTAAGTCATCATTTTGCTTCATCTCGGGGATTACATCCAGCACTTTGGCGTAAATGGTTTTTTGCGTTTGTGCCGAAGTGATTTTAACAATGGATCCTGCTGGTGCGGTATTATAAAGGCAATAATATTTTCCGTCTTCCCAGCCACTGGTGCTTTTAAATGTGCCGGCGATGCCATTTTGGGATTTTATATCTTTTTTACGGGCTTGTTCCTCATATTTTAACGAGAAAAAACCAGTATTCGGTTCAATTTTTTTGATGGGTTGAACAGGTTCAGGTTTAACCTGGGTTATGGGTTCGGCTTGTTTTTTTTCTTCAGGCTCAGCCGTTACAGGTTTATTATTTTTTACTGCAGCAATGGGTGTTTCAGCTACAGAATTTTTTTCTTCAAACCCAACAATCAATTTTTCGCCAATCGTTAAATTTTCACCGGAAAGGTTGTTCCATTTTTTAATATTTTCAATGGATGTGTTGAACTTTTTGCTTATTCCATATAACCCTTCTTTGGGTTGCACCACATAAAAAACCGGGGATGCACCCAAAGGTTGTTTTGCAACTATTTCTTTCTTTTTTTCTTCGAAGGTTGGCGCTGTTTTTACAGGTTCAACCGGCTTTTCCGGTGCTGTTGCAACCGTTTGCGGCATGGGCGCTGCAGAAGATGGAATTTTTAAAACCTGGCCCAGGCTGAGGCCTTTATCAAAAGGAATATGGTTGTACTCTGCCAGTGCACGGGGATGAACATTATATAACCGGCCTATGGAAAAAAGAGTTTCCTTAGCCGCAACAGTATGGGTTTTTTGAGCCATGCTGCATAAAGGCCAGGCCATAATCAACAAAATAATTATTTTCTTCATTTTAAATAATTAGTGGTTACAAAGATGCAAAAAAATAGCGTTAAAAAAATGGGCTTATTTGTTAAGAATGCGCCATTCTTTAGGATAGTAATTATTTACCCTGCCGGGTAAAGCTTTTATAAACCCCAAAACCAATGACCGGTATTTTATCAACGCCCAACCTTTTACATCAGGTATGATCCCAAAATCTTTCTTACGCAAATAATCCAGTGCAGCATTTTTGTTGAGATCAACATAGGGAAACAGGGGTACCATAGCTGTGGCTAATGCCAGTTCATGATGGGGTAAAAATTCGTTACGTACAACGGTACCCAACTGTACGCCGGCTTTTTTCAAATAGAGAAAACGTTGCAGCAAATGCAATGTTGTAAAACGGCTTTGCGGAAAAGCAAATAAGTTGTTTTTGAAATTATAAAACAGCAAATCACTTTTGGATTGAATAAATTGTTGTACTACCTGCAATTCCTTTTTGGATACCGGCGAAAATAAATTACCGGGTTGAATTTTAATTGCAGCATCCTCTTCTTTTTTGCGGAATACTGCTAAAAAAAATCCCTCGCCTTTGAGTTTGTTGGGATAAAAACGATAGCCCAACGCTGTACCGTCAGCCGCTTTTGAAGTTACTATATTCCATTGCGGTTGCAGATCAATTGGTAGGGGTTCCAAGTTTTTTTGCTTTACGAGCCAAAGGGCAACCTGTTCATTTTCTTCTTCGGAAAAAGAGCAGGTAGAATAAATTAAAATCCCGTTTTGTTTTAAGGAAGGCAATACTTCTGCCAGGATCCGTTGTTGCCGTTGCTGGCAAAAACTAACGGCCTCCGGGCTCCATTCCTGTAATGCGTTTTCATCTTTTCTAAAAAGGCCGCTGCCGCTGCAGGGAGCATCCACAACGATCACATCAAAAAAACTTTTTAGTGCATTAAAATCCGAGGCATCGTTTTGTGTTACCACAACATTGGCTGCCCCCCATTTGGTTATATTCTCTGTAAGGATATGCACCCTTGATTTAATCACTTCATTGCTTACCAACAGGCTGTCGGCAGATATTAAAGATTGAATTAGGGTAGATTTTCCACCCGGCGCTGCACATAAATCCAGTAGGGTTAAGTTTTCATTAAGGTTACAGGTTTGCTTCAATGCTTCAGCCAAAAACATACTGCTGGCATCCTGTACATAATAGGCACCGGCATGAAAAAAAGGGTCTAAAGTAAAAGAGGGCCTTTCGGCAAGATAAAAACCATCCTTGTTCCAGGGTACCTGTTCCTTTAAAGTAAAATCGAGTTGCTGTGCCTGTATTTTTTGGTTATTAATTCGAATAGCCGTAACGGGCTCACCCGATTCATGTGCGGCTATAAAGCCTTCTTCATCAAAGCCTGTGCAGTTAATTAAGGATAGTAAAAAATCTTCGGGAAGTTTCAAATAAAAACGAGTTTACTACTTTATTTTATGATGGTTTACTATTGCAACCGTATGCCTGCTTACGCAAATTAATTTACCTTCATCATTTACCATTTTAATATCCCACACGTGGGTGCTTTTACCAAGGTGCAGCGGAGTGGCGGTTGCTGTTACATAGCCGTTTCGTACCGGGTGTATGTGATTGGCATTAATTTCCATACCCACACAAAAAAAACGGGTATGATCAATTACCAGGAACGACCCAACGCTTCCAATGGTTTCAGCAAGTGCACAACAGGCGCCTCCATGGAGCAGGCCATAAGGCTGAATGTTATGTTCCGTTACCGGCATTTTCATTTTTAAAAAATCCGGGCCAATTTCTACCCATTCCATTTCTAATGAAGCGCTCAAGCCCATTAGTTTTATTGCTTTAAGCCCTGCCAGATCAATGGCCTTATTAAACCAAATTGAGGATTTTTGTACCATGAAGGTATTTTAATTGAGCAAGAAAAGAGGAACCTTTACTCTACAGATAAATTTTTTAAAGACTCATTCACCACATCCGGAAGAAAAGAAGATACATCTCCGCCGTTTTTAAGTACATCCCGTACCAGCGTGGATGCCACAGAAGTGTATTGCGGAAGGCAGGTTAAAAATATGGTTTCAATATTATGGGCCAGGCTGCGGTTCATATCGGCAATGGCCTTCTCGTATTCAAAATCATTTACATAGCGGATGCCCCGTAAGATATATTCAGCGCCAACCATTTTACAACATTCAATGGTAAGGCCCTCATACACTACGGCATCCACTTTTGGATTGTTTTTATACATATCCTTAAGCCATTTCAGCCGTTGCTCTTCACTGAACATTGGTTGTTTATTCATATTGCTGCCAATACCAATAACCACTTTATCAAACAAGGGTAAGGCCCGGTCAATAATATCTTTATGCCCCAGTGTTACAGGATCAAAAGTGCCCGGAAACAAACAAATTTTCATAAAGAAATCCTTTAGTTTGCAAATAATGATTAGCTTTTACTGCCCGCCAGTAAATATAAAATGGCCATGCGTACCGCCACGCCGTTTTCTACCTGTTGCAATATAATGGAATGCCTGCTATCTGCCACATCGCTGTCAATTTCCACACCACGGTTTATAGGGCCGGGGTGCATAATTACGATATCTTTTTTTAAAGCATCCAGCATTGCCAGGGTTACGCCATAGGAAAGGTTGTATTCCCTTAGGGAAGAAAACAATACCTGGTTTTGCCGCTCCAGTTGAATGCGTAAAACATTGGCCACATCGCACCACTCTAACGCTTTACGAAGGTTGTATTCTACCTGCACATCAAGAGCCTGTTCAATATATTTTGGGATTAAGGTGGGTGGGCCGGCAACCTTAACTTCTGCACCCATTTTTTTAAGCAGGTAAATATTGCTTAACGCCACACGGGAATGCATGATATCGCCAATAAGTACAATCTTTTTTCCCTGTAGTGAACCCAGTTTTTCTATGATGGAAAAGGCATCAAGCAATGCCTGCGAAGGGTGCTCATTTATACCATCTCCGGCATTAATGATAGCGGTACCGGGTAAATGCCTGGCTAAAAAATGCGGCGCCCCGCTTGCGCTATGACGCATCACCAGCATATCCACCTTCATGCTAAGGATATTATTTACCGTATCCAGTAAGGTTTCCCCTTTGGAGACCGAAGAACCCGATGCGGCAAAATTAATCGTATCGGCGCTAAGCCGCTTTTCTGCCAGCTCAAATGATATTCTTGTTCGTGTGCTGTTTTCGTAAAAAAGGTTTACGATGGTAACGTCTCTTAAAGAAGGTACCTTTTTAATGGGTCTTTGCAGAACTTCTTTAAATTGGATTGCGGTAGATAAAATCAATGAAATATCTTCCGGGGTAAGCTCTTTAATGCCGAGTAAATGTTTGGTGGAAAGCTGCATTAAAAGTCAAAGCTAAAGTAAATAAATGGGATTCTATTATTTCCTATTAAAAAAGCCCCCTAAATCAGTATAACTCCACTTCATTGGTTTGCTTGTTGAGTTTCACTTTTTGAGTAGGGCTGGTATCAATGGCAATACCGCAATAATCCGGTTGAATGGGCAATTGACGACTAAACCTCCGGTTTACCAATACACATAACTTTACTGCAGATGGCCTGCCAAAATCGTTTAACGCATCTAAGGCGGCCCTAATGGTGCGGCCGGTATGCAGTACATCATCAATCAGCACAACCTGCTTGCCTTCAATTGAAAAATCAATATCCGTTTTTGCAGGCTTGTGCAGTTCTTCCCGTATATCGTCCCTGTAAAAAGTAATATCCAATACTCCATATTGAATGGGTTCATGGGGTAATACTGCTTGAATAAGGCTAATAATTTTATCACTCACCGCTGTTCCCCTGGGTTGAAGCCCGATAAACACAACATTCTGCAATGAAGTATAATCTTCCACTAAATGGTAGGCCAGTCTTTTAAGCGTAAACTGCAATTGGTTACTATTTAAAAGTACTTTCAAGTGCAAAAATTTGAAAGATAAAATTAGCCGTTTTAACTATAGAGCCCAAGAGAATTTTAAGACGGGTAAAAAAACAAATCCCCGGAGACCTCGGGGATCGGTTCTTCTTATGCCATAGAGATTTCAGAAATCTTATTGGGTAAAGGGGTTATTCTTTTCCTCCTTTTAAAGTTTGTTGCAAAGCGCCTAACTCCACCCATTTATTTTCTGCTGCCAGCTTTGCCTGTTTTGGCCATGATTTGGGTTCATGTACGGCATATGTTTTCCCGGCGTTGTTTAATAGGGTTTTAAGATTTTTAATGGTGGATTTAGACAAGTCTTTATAAGTGAATATGCCGGCTTCATTTAAAAGTTTAGCAATTTTTTTACCCACTCCTTCAATTTTGGTAAGGTCGTCTGACTGGGGCTTTTCTTTACGGCTTTTTGAAACGGTACCTTTTGCGGATTTCTTTGGAGAAACGGTTTTTATTTCTTCAGCGGGAACATGCACAATACAATTCTCAATGGTATTACCATGTACATCACTCAAAATGGTAGTATTGCCATCATTTACCCAACGGCCATCGTTTAATAAATAACGATATTGATAAGATTTTCCAGCTTCGAGTTTGAGTTCTGCTTTCATGGAACCATCTTCAATTTTTTGCAATACCACCGCATCCTGTGGGTTCCACGCATTAAATTCACCTAATAAATAACCTTCAGTAGCTCCTGATACATAAACTGCAGGCAGCGTAAAATAAACTTTTGTTAACATGTATTCAAAATTTTTGCAAAAGTACGCATAATACCTTTGCCAAACCAGCCCTTACAAAAGCTTAACAATGCGTATTGTACACATGTTTTTCACAAAAATTGAAAACTATTTTTCCAACAGAAAAGGATAGCGATAATCTGTGGGGGATACAAAAGTTTCTTTAATCGTTCTGGCGCTGAGCCAGCGATAAAGATTTAAAGCAGATCCTGCCTTATCATTGGTGCCGCTTGCCCTTGCTCCACCAAAGGGTTGCTGGCCCACAACGGCCCCGGTGGGTTTGTCATTGATATAAAAATTGCCGGCAGCATTTCTTAATTTATGTACAGCCGTTTCAATAGCTTGCCGGTCTGTTGCTAACACGGCCCCGGTAAGTGCATATCCCGAAGTACTGTCCACCAGCTTAAGCGTTTCCTCATATTTGTTTTCGTCGTAGATATAAACGGTTAATACCGGCCCAAACAATTCTTCGCACATGGTAACATAACGGGGATCGGTTGCTTCAATTATTGTGGGTTCAATAAAATAACCCTGGGATTTATCACATCCTCCCCCTACCCAAATTTTGGCGCCACTATTGCGTTTGCGGGCTTGTTTAATATAGCTTTCCAATTTGTCAAAACTTTTTTCATCAATTACGGCATTCACAAAATTGGTAAAATCTTCTACGGTTCCCATCTTCATGGTTTTTATTTCATCCACCAGTTTCTTTTTTACCTGTGCAGCTATATTTGAAGGGATATATGCTCTGGATGCCGCCGAACATTTTTGACCCTGGTATTCAAATGCACCACGGGCAAGGGCAGTTACTACCGTATCCACATCTGCGGATTTATGAGCAATTACAAAATCTTTACCGCCTGTTTCGCCAACAATACGGGGATAGGTTTTGTACATGCTCATATTTTTACCAATGGTTTCCCACATGCGGTTAAACACGCCTGTACTTCCGGTAAAATGGATGCCGGCAAAATCGGGGTGATTGAAAATTACTTCGCCGGCTGTGGGCCCATCTACAAAAACAAGATTGATGACGCCATCGGGCAAGCCGGCTTCTTTTAAAATACGCATAAACATTTGGGCACTGTACACCTGTGTATTGGCACATTTCCACACCACAACATTACCACACATGGCTGCGCTGGTGGGCAGGTTGCCGCCTATTGCTGTAAAATTAAATGGCGTTAATGCAAATACAAATCCTTCCAGCGGGCGGTATTCCAGGCGGTTGTTTACTCCGGGGCTGCTTATGGGTTGCTGGCGATAAATTTCGCTTAAATAATGAACGTTAAAACGGAGAAAATCTATGATTTCACAGGCGCTGTCAATTTCGGCCTGAAAGGCATTTTTACTTTGCCCAAGCATGGTGGTTCCGTTCATGTAGGGACGATATTTTCCTGCAATTAAATCGGCTGCTTTTAAAAATATATTGGCACGGTTTTCCCAACTTAAATTACTCCATTTATCTTTGGCCTTCAATGCAGCATTTATAGCTTTTGTTACATGCTTTGCTTCACCGGCATGAAACCGGCCCAGCACATGCTTATGCTCATGGGGAGGGCGAATGTCCACTAATTTTCCGGTACGTACTTCTTCGTTGCCAATGTACATGGGCACATCAATTTTTGAAGCTTTTAATTCTTTTAAAACTTCTTTTAATCTTTTCTTTTCTGCAGAACCGGGTGCATAGTTTAATACCGGTTCGTTGGCAGGTATTGGGTAATAAAAATCTCCGTATTGCATAATATTTAATTTGGTAATGAGATAATTTGGTGATTTGGTAATTAAGAAACGTTTTTCGTTTTAGATGATGAAATAATTTTTGATAATATTTTTACCAGAGATTTACAATCGTTTAATAATTCACCGCAGCAGGGATAACCTTCTGAGGCATTACAAATCAATAACCAATATTCTGTTTCATCGGTTTCTTTTGCAGCAATTTTCATTTTATGAATGAAGTCTGCCTTGCTTTCTGCATTTTGTGCTTCTCTTACATTGGCTCCAATGGAGGTTCCCGATTTTAATAATTGCCGGGCAATTACAAATTTTTGATTCAACTCAAGTTCCTCAACATATTTAATAACCTTTATTGCAAATGCAAAACTAAGCTCAACTATCAAATTGGGTGTTGATTTATTTGCCTGCGTAATTTTATATCTTTATATGCTTCCAAATCTCCAAATCTCCAAATCTCCAAATCTCCAAATCTCCAAATCTCCAAATCTCCAAATCTCCAAATCTCCAAATCACCCCTCCGCTTCCTTCTCACTCATTAAAAAGGCTTTAATAAATCCATCCAGTTCGCCATCCATTACCGGCTGCACATTGCCCACTTCATAATCGGTCCTATGGTCTTTAATCATTTTATACGGATGAAAAACATAACTGCGTATTTGGCTCCCCCATTCTATTTTTTTCTTATTGGCATTGGCTGCATCTCTTAATTCATTTCTTTTTTTTAACTCTTCTTCGTACAACCTGCTTTTTAGCATTTGCATGGCTTTTTCCCGGTTACCCAATTGGCTTCTTTCGGTTTGGCACACTACAGTAATACCGGTAGGAATGTGGGTGAGAAAAACTTTTGTTTCTACCTTGTTTACATTTTGCCCGCCTGCACCACCACTCCTGGCCGTTTCCATTTTTACATCGGCATCTTTAATATCTATATCAATACTGTCGTCCACCAGGGGGTAGGTATGAATACTGGCAAAAGAAGTATGCCGCCGGGCATTGCTGTCAAACGGCGAAATACGCACCAGCCGGTGTACACCGCTCTCCGCCTTTAAAAAGCCATAGGCAAAGGGGCCGTCAAACTGGTAGGTTGCCGCTTTAATGCCTGCACCATCGCCCCACTGCCAGTCCAGTTCGGTTACTTTCCAGCCTTGCTTTTCGCCATACATACGGTACATTCTTGCCAACATTTCGGCCCAGTCCTGGCTTTCTGTTCCACCTGCGCCGCTATTTATTTCCAGCACCGCCGGCAGGGCATCACTAGGGTCATTTAGGGTGCTTTTAAATTCTGCTTCTTCTATTAAATCAATAGCTTTTGTATAAGCGGTTTTCACTTCATCTTCCTGGGCCTCACCTTCTTTCCAAAAATCAAATAAAACAGCAAAATCTTCTACTGCACTATTTACAGAATGATAAAGATCTACCCAATACTCGTTTTCTTTTATATCTTTTAAAATGGCTGTAGCCCGGGCATTATCGTTCCAAAAGCCGGGGGATAGGGTAAGTTGCTTGTCGTTGGTAATTAAAGCCCGTCTTTTTTCCACGTCAAAGAAACCTCCCCAAAACCTGGATGCGGTCTCTCATATCTTTTAGTTGTTCAATTGTCATACCTGCAAAATTAAGAAGATAAATTGTGATAACCCGATTAAACAAAAGGCGAAGCCTGAAGCTTCGCCCTTTCAAAAAATATGTTGAATAAAGGAATTAAAAGGTATAACGAGCGCCTAAACCGCCCCAACCTCCGGCAAATCCGTATCCTTTTGTAAATTCAAAAGAAGGCTGCCAGTCCAGGGATAAATTCAATGGCAATTCTGAAAACTTATAATCAATACCAATTACGCCATCCACACCTATTACATTGTTATTGCCTTTATAAAAACCTACGTGAGCGCCGGGGCCAAGATACCATTTGAGATTGCCCTCGGTATTTAAATCGCCGTAAATTTCAAAAAGGCCAACAACCCTTACGCCTGCTGAGTTAAAGAAACCCACAAATTCCAAAGCGTTTTTTTCGTTCAAAAAAGTTTTTAAGGAAAGCCCGGCTCCATCCCAAATTTTTATACCGGCTGCGGTTTTATAACTTAAACTGTTTGCCGTTTTGTTTTGTGCATTTACGGTAAGCGCCAGCACGGAAAATAATGAAATCAAAAAAAGATTCTTCATGGTAATTTTTACAATTTATTGAAGTGCAAAATTAAAGCTTTTGCCATCTCAAAATAGCTTGTTTAACTTTTAACTAATAAATAAGGTTTTTACGCTGAGTGGTGTAGAGTACAATAAACAATAAAGTGATCATGAGCATGAATAGGGTATTCATCATTTGCCCCGTAAAATATGCAACACCCAAAACAAGTATATTGCCAACCCAGGGCAGCACCTGCCCGGCTATGTAAAGCCAATACCCGTCTTTTTTTAACTTACGCATCATTACTGCACCAAAAAGGCATAGCCCTGCACCCAGTACATTTATGGCGATATAAGGAACCATATTTTTTTCCACTATTTCCAGTTGTGCATTGGCCTCCCTGATTTTTTCCATGTCTTTTGGAGACATTTGCTGGCCCGACTCAGCAGCTTTGGCCATCATTTTTTTAGAAAACCCCGTACAGGTGGGCATTAACAGTACAGAAATTAAAAAAATTGCTGAGCCAATAATGGTTAATATAGTAAGGATATTGAGGGTTTTAGTAAGCTTGGGCTTATCAAATTCACCCTGGTCAATTTGTGGATTTTCCATATTTAAAATTTTTCACAATTTAGGCAGGTAAAACAAATTGAGCAAATCAAAAATTCCCGGCTATACTTTTGCATTTTATGACCGACTATATAGTACACAACATAAACTACAATACTTTTTTGCTGTTGCCTCAAAAATGTCTTTTCTGGGAAAATCAAAAAACATTAGTACTGGCAGATTTACATTTTGGCAAAACCGGACATTTTAGAAAAAACGGCATTGGGGTACCCCAATCTATCTTTAAAGAAGATATGCAACGGTTACTCTCTTTAATTCAATATTTTAAACCGCAGAATGTATTAATTATCGGGGACCTTTTTCACAGTGATGCCAATAAAGAACATGTTTTTTTTGTACGTTGGAGAAAGGATATTGCCCGGGTGAATGTTCAATTGGTGTTAGGCAATCATGATGTTTTGGATACGCAATGGTATAAAGGCGCCGGCATTGATTTATTTGAAGAAAAATTTACCCTAAACAATTTTTGTTTTATTCATGATATTGTAAAGCCGGAATTATCAGGCGATGTTTATACTTTTTGCGGGCACCTTCACCCGGCCGTAAAAATTACCGGGCAGGGAAAACAATCCCTTAGGCTTCCCTGTTTTTATTTTTCTGAACATTATGCCGTATTGCCTGCATTTGGAAATTTTACCGGCACATATATCATCCATCCCAGAAAAGGCGATGCAGTTTTTGTAATTGCGGAAAAAAAAGTGATTCAAATTAAATAAGAAAGTAAAAAACTGCCCTACACTTTTTGATTATTTACCCTTTCTCCTGGCCATTTCTTTATGAATAATGCTGAGTTCCCGGCCGGTTTGGCCGGAAACGGAACTGTTTTCCTGCGCCCTCCGCATGAGATAGGGAATAACATCTTTTACCGGGCCAAAAGGAAGATACTTGCTTACGGTAAAATTGCTGTGGGCCAGGTTAAAGGTTATATTATCACTCATACCATATAGTTGAGAGAAATGCACATGCGGATGGTTGTGAGGGAGTTTTTTTTCATCCAGCAATTGCGTGGTAAGCATATTACTGTATTCATTATGGGATGCTACTATTAAAGAAATGGTATCAAGATGATCCAGCGAATATTTAATGGACGCATTAAAATCATTATCGCAGGCTTGTTTGTCAGGCTGTATGGGAGAAGGATAGCCTTTTTCTGCAGCTCGTTCCCGCTCTTTTTCCATATAGGCGCCCCGTACGATTTTTATGGCCAAAATAAAATTTCGTTCCAGTGCAGCCTGGTGACATTCTTTCAAAAATGCGAGCCTGTCGTGCCGGTATAATTGAATGGTGTTGTAAATAAGCGGCAGCGTTTTATTGTATTTATCCATCATGAGCAGGGTAAGTGCATCTACCGGGTCTTGCAACCAGGTTTCTTCGGCATCTACCAAAACACCCACTTTTTTTTCGGTAGCCACATCGCAAATTTTTGCCAGCCTGTTCACCACATTTTGCCATTCATCTTTTTCATTTTGCGGCAATGCATCTAAAGCATTATTATAGCGGTTAATTAAAGAGCCTTGCCTGCTTTTTATGGAAGCATCCAATTTTTCCAGCAGCGCCCCCCTGGCTATACCGGTAACTTTAATGCTCATAAAAGGGACATTTTTTTGAGAAGCCGCATAATTAATTACATCTTTAAATACTTCCGTAGCTTCATCAAAACCGGCTTCGCCATTATTGCCGCCTTCCACCCCGTAATCTAAAATTACTTTTACATTATAATTACCCAGTTTTTCAGCTACGGCTGCCGTTTGCTGCAGGGTTTCACCGCCTACAAACTGGCTAAAGATGGTTTTACGCAGCAAAGGCTTTACAAAAGGGCAATTCCATTTAATAGCGGGCGGTGTTAAGGCCAGCCCTATTTTAAGCAGTAACGGGCTGTGCATGACGCTAAATAAAAATTTGGCTTTTTTTAATTCAGCATTGGATTTATAAGCATAAGCAAGCTCGGTATTATCAAATGACAGCATAATGGTAAAATGAAATGAAAAATATGATGCAAAAGTAATTATTAAAATCAAAAATTACCCCGCCTAATTTAAACGGAAGTTCACCGCTATCTTTGCAAAAAAAATTATGGATAAAAAAGCATCCGAATCGAGGGTGATCATGACGGAAATTGTGTTGCCAAACGATACCAATACTTTTGGCAATTTAATGGGGGGAAGATTAATGTACTGGATGGATATTGCGGCTGCATTATCTGCCATGCAGCACTGCGCTTCACCGGTGGTAACCGCTTCGGTGGATAATATATCATTTGAATCGCCTATTAAACTGGGCAATGTAGTGCACATTGAAGCCAAAGTAACCCGTGCTTTTAACAGCAGCATGGAAATACATATTAATGTATGGGGCGAAGATGCACTGCAACAGTACAAATATAAAAGCAATGAAGCTTATTATACGTTTGTAGCCCTTGACCCCAATGGCAAGCCCAAACCCATCATTAAAATCATTCCCGAAACCGAAGATGAAAAAAGGCTTTTTGACGGCGCTTTAAGAAGACGGCAGCTCCGGTTAATTCTTGGTGGAAAAATGAGCCCCAATGAAGCCGTTGAACTGAAGGCTTTGTTTGTAAAAGAATAACGGGAAAAAAGTTGTTATTTATCGGCAAGTGCTATGATATGGTGCCGGCCTTTAAGCATATATTTTTTACTTTGTTCAATGGCATCCATCACTTTGTCAAGGATATTTTCGGCCGTATCGTTGTAATCCAGAAGCATGGGCTCTTTAAAAGTTACAGAAAGCTGTGAGCCTTTCTTTTTAAACTTTAACCCCTTTTTATTAAATGCCCGCCAGTAGCCGTTAATCACAACAGGCACTACTATAGGCTGATTTTGCTTTATGATAAATGCCGTACCCTTGCGGCCCGGAGCAAAAGGTTTGGTGGTACCCTGCGGAAATGTAATCACCCAGTTATTTTTTAACGCTGAAGTAATTTTCCGGGTGTCGGAAGGGTCTAAGCCACGCCTTACTTCCTGGCCCTCGGCCCGCCAGGTACGCTTTACCGTAATAGCGCCGGCAAGGGTAAAAAGTTTGGTAAGCCAACTAGCATTCATTGTTTCTTCCGCCGCCACATATTTAATACGGGTAAACGGCCATAAAAGATAATAGGGCAACCCCAGCCGGTTCTTTTTTTGCCAGCGGGAAGCACAAAAAATATGGATAAAACTAATTACATCAGCAAAATACGTTTGGTGGTTACTTACAAATAATACATTATTACGGGGAAGCTCTTTAAGGTTTTCCATACCGTAAATTTTCAGCCGGTTTATTATATTAAGGCCGGGGTAAGTAAATACACCCACAAAACAATAAACGAACCCCTTTACTAATGAAGAATTTTTGAAGGAATATAAAAATTTGCGCATTTTGGCAGCAGGTCTAATTAAGTATTTTATTAATACTCATTCCAAATATAGGCATAAAAAAGATTTTTTCCTTAGTAGGTAATGCCAGACATATATTTGAAAATAATAATGATTTTTTCGGTAATTCATTATCTCTTATATTTGGGTCACAATACGTTAACGTAAAATATATCTAAAATGAAAAAAATCTTACTTACTCTTTTTGTTGGGTTTTGCTTTGGCAATTTAGTTTATGCACAGGAATCGGCTAAAGTAGCCAAAAAGAAAAAAATTGTACAACGTACATTTAATACCAATGCAAAAAATGCAGACTACTACAACTCCCCCGAATACCTTGAAAAAGTAAAAATTAAGAAAGCAAAAGTTGCCGCTATTGAATCCGGCAAAGCTACGCCTGCTCCCGCCACTCAAGGCTCAAGGGAAAAATTAAAAGCCGATAAAAAAGAAAATTAATTTCTGTTCATTATCTTTTACCAGGCATTAACTGCCGGGTAAAGCGCATGTATATATATACCATGCAACTTTTTAAATAATATGAATACTATGCAATCCAAAACTACTCTCAACAAAAGATTGGTAAAATTATGGACCTTAACCGCCCTTATTTTCCTTTCTTTATTTTCAGGATGGGCCAATGCCCAAACTTATACCAACGGACCTCTAAGTACCGGAGCTACCTCTTCTGATGGCACGGCGGCCCCTGCAGGTTATACCTGGAGTGAAGTACAGGCAGGAAACACAGTTGCCGGCTTTGCGGCCAATATCACGGCAGGGTTCACCGTTGCAGATGACTTTACTGTGCCGGCAGGTGGGTGGAACCTTACCACAGCACGGTTTTATGCTTATTCCACGGGCTTTGCAGGATCCACTTCACCCTTTGTGGATGTAAGGGTGCAAATTTTTAATACCGATCCTTCTGTGGGTTCGCCCACTCCTATTTTTGGCGATCTTACTACCAATAGGTTTGTATCATCGGCAGAAGCCGGAATGTACCGTATTTTTAATGCTACACCAGGCACTACCCGAAGGGTTTGGGAAATTGTTGCTAACATCAATACCTCACTAACTCCCGGCACCTACTGGATAGAATGGCAACTGGGTAATGGTGGGATTAGTAACTTTTCACCTCCGGCAACCATTACAGGCCAGGTTACCCAACCCAGTTGGAATGGCAAACAGCATGATATAAATGGTGCAGCCTGGACCAGCCTGCTGGATGGCGCAAATGTACAGGATATGCCATTTAAGTTAGATTACAATACCGGCGCTTGCTCAGGCACACCTGCTCCTGGAAATACCATTACCAGTGCAACAACCGTATGTACTAACATACCTGTAAACTTAAGTTTACAAAATGCCACTTCCGGCGCAGGTGTAACTTATCAGTGGCAATCTTCGCCCGATGGTACTACCTGGACAAATATTACAGGAGCCACCAATGCTTCATATTCAACAACGCTTACTGCATCTACATACTTCCAATGCGTAGTAACCTGCAGTGGAAATAATGGAACTTCTACACCAGCATTGGTTAATTTAATTTCATGCTATTGTGCAGCTGGCGCTACCGGCAGTTTTGAACGAATTGGAAATGTAAAATTCGGCACTATTGATAATAGCTCATCAGGCGGTAGCGGTTACCAGGATTTTACATCAATTTCTACCGATGCCATACAAGGAGCAACCATTCCATTTACCGTAACCTCTACAAATGGGTTTGGCGGAGACAGGATAAAAATATGGATTGATCTTAACCAGGATTTTGATTTTAACGATGCTGGTGAACAAGTTTATTTAGCCCCAGTAAACAGCGCCGGCCCATATAACGGAAATATTACCATACCTACAAGCGCTACATTGGGCAGTACAAGAATGAGGATAAGGCTATATGATAATACCGATTCCGATAATAACGGACCCTGCGGTACAGATAATTGGGGTGAAGTAGAAGATTATACCGTAAATATTATTCCTTGCATTCAAATTGCAGTTACTTCTCAACCTACAAGCCAATCGGCAAGTTGCGGTCAAAATGCAACGTTTTCTATTGCATTAACAGGTAGCGCACCTTCCGTTTCATGGGAATACAGAACAAGCCCGGGCGGCATTTGGCAAAATGTTCCCAATGCTGCACCTTATAGCGGTGTAAATACAAACACACTTACCATAACTGCAGTAACATCTGCATTGGACGGGTATCAATACCGTGCCGTATTCCAGGGCGCTTGTACTGCTTTAGACCACAGCAGTATTGGTACTTTAACGGTTACTCCTTTAATTGCCGATGTAGATCCTCCGTCTGCAACCATTTGCTCAGGAACTATACAGGCTTTATCCTTAACCAATTTAACTTCTACCCTGCAAACCACTACGTTTGCATCCGGTAATGTTAACTTAGCCATCCCATCTGCAGATGATGGATCACTGTTTGATAGCAACATCATACCCGTTTCCGGGATACCTGCAGGATCTATCATTACTGATTTTAAAGTAACCTTAAATGCAGCACACCCATGGATTGGAGATGCCTGCTTTGTATTAAAAGGACCAAATGGGCAAGTACTCAACCTCGATTATTTCCTTACTGCAACCGGTGGAGCAGGAGTTACCACAGGGTTTACAAATACCGTATTTAGCCCATCAGGTGTTACGCCGCTTAATACCGGTACAAACCCATGGACAGGGCTCTTTAAAGCAGATGCACAAAGTGCAACAGTGCCAACGGGTTTCCCGCCAAGCGGACCTGTAGGTTATGCCCCAACAACTACAACCTGGGATAACCTCATTACCACTTTAAACGGAGACTGGACCCTGGCATTTTATGATTATTTTGATGGTTCCGATGATGGTACACTTAATAATTGGAGTATCACCATTTCCTATACCTCTCCTACCTATGCTCAGGGTACATGGAACGGCCCTGCCGGCACCATCTTTACAGATGCTGCGGCAACTACACCTTATACAGGAACTCCGGCAACTACAGTTTATGTTATGCCTACAGAGGGTGGTGTAAATAATTATACTGTTAGCTTCCAAACTCCAATATGTCAGTCGGCGGAAACAACCGTTCCGGTTACCGTAAATATTCCTTTAAGTGGAACATCAAATGTAGATGATCAATCAGCATGTGATGGCTCAGGAACCAGCTTTAGTTCTTCTACGCCGGAAAACGGACAACCCGTAAACCATCAATGGTATGTAAGTACCGATGGTGGCGCAACATTCACAGAAGTGGAAAATGGTGGAATTTACAGTGGAGCAACCACTTCAACACTATCCATCAGCAGTGTTTCAATGAATATGGACGGCTATGTATATTATGACTCTTTATACATCCCGGTATGTAACAGTACCCTTCATTCAGGAAATGGTACATTAACAGTACATGCAAACCCAACCCCGTCTTTATCCGCTAATCCATCTGCATTATTCCCCGGAATTAGCACAACAATTAATGTGAATGGCGCTTCGGGTAGCTATACCTGGAATTATAATGGAGAAACATTAAACAATTCCGGATCAAGCTTGCCGGTAACTGTTGACCAGTTAGGTACTTATCATGTAACTGTTGTTGATGAAAATGGTTGCGAAGGCACATCGGCTTCCATCACCATCAGGGATTCTGCAACATCAACTTTGTTCATATATCCCAACCCAACCAACAATGGCCAGTTTAATGTGAGGTACCACAGTATCACCAACCAGGGTGGCCGTACATTAAATGTATTTGACAGCAAAGGATCAAGAGTATACACCCAGGTGTTTAGTATATTTGGACCTTATACAAATATGCCGGTAAATCTTTCAAACCTAAGTAAAGGTGTTTACACCGTAGAACTTGCTGAAAGAAGCGGCAAACGTATTAAAACGGGAAGAGTACTGGTTTTATAAAAAAAGACCAATATTTTTTAAAAATAAAGGGGCTGATTTTCGTCAGCCCCTTTTTTTCCCCTAACTTTATGACTGATTTTACCAAAAGCGCTTTTTTTCATTAAACCATTCATCACATGAAACATTTTTACAAGAAAGCAAGGCTGTTCTTCTTATTTATCAGCAGCATTGTTGCAACAAATGTATTTGCCCAAATTAACGAAGGTTTTACCACGGCTATACCTTTGCCTACGGGCTGGGCATCTCAAAATCTCAGTGGCCCCACAATTGGAAGTACCAATTGGTTTCAGGGTAATTCCGGTGTATTTCCTTCCTTCAACGGCGCACCTACAGCTTACATTGCGGCAAATTTTAATAATGTTGCCGGGTCGGGTACAATCAGTAACTGGTTGTTTACACCGGAAGTGCCTTTAGCCAATGGAAATATTATTAGTTTTTACACCCGTGGCACAGGAAGTATTTTTCCTGACAGGCTTCAACTAAGGTTAAGCACATCAGGTTCCAGTGTAAATGCCGGAACTTCAGAAACATCGGTTGGTGATTTTACAACTTTATTGTTAGATATCAATTCTACTTATGGTACTTATCCCGATACCTGGACCTTGTTTACCGTAACACTTTCCGGTTTATCTGGCCCAACAACAGGTAGGTTTGCCTTTAGATATTTTGTAGAAGATGGCGGCCCTGCTGGCAATAACTCTGATTATATGGGTATTGACCAGGTAACTTATGGCGCTTCCTGCTCTGGCACGCCTACACCAGGCAATACACTTTCTACAGCTACAACTGCCTGCCCGGGAGTTCCATTTACCTTATCCTTACAAGATCCCGGAGGCCTTGGCATAACTTATCAATGGCAATCCGGCCCATCTGCAACCGGACCATGGACCAATATTACAGGCGCAACTGCAGCAACTTATGCCGCAACAACATCAAGCGCAGTTTTTTATCAATGCGTAGTAAATTGTGGGGCAAATAGTGCAACATCCACTCCTGTTGGAATTACCATGAACCCGCCAACATCCTGCTATTGCATTCCGCCTACTTCAACCTTAAATTGTACCGATGATGATGTAATCACCAATGTTACATTTGGTTCATCTTTAAATAACACTTCGGCCTGTTCCACTGATGGGTATGGAGATTACACTTCATCTATACCGGCAACCGATATCACTGCAGGTGATGCAGCGCCAATTTCTGTAACTACTGAAGATTCATGGACAGAAGCCGTTGGGGTGTGGATTGATTATAACCACAGCGGTTCTTTTGAAGCCAATGAATTTACTTCATTAGGTACCACAGCAGCAGGTAGCGGTGGAGTACATAATGGCACTATTAATGTGCCGGGAACTGCTTTAACCGGCGTTACCCGTATGAGGGTGAGAGTACGTTTCTCCACACTATTTACTGGTGGCAATGCCTGCGTATTGGTTACATTTGGCGAAACGGAAGATTACCTGGTAAATATTTTACCTTGTATTCCTATAACTGTTACAGAACAACCCACAAGCCAATCTACAGCTTGCGGACAGGATGCCAGCTTCCATATTGGATTAGCCGGTTCTAATCCAACTGTTTTTTGGGAATACAGAACAAGCCCATCTGCCAACTGGCAAAATGTACCTAATGCTGCACCTTATAGCGATGTAAATACATCAACTTTGGTAATTACCAATGCACCAGGTTCAATAAACGGTTATCAATACCGTGCAGTTTACATGGGCGGATGTTCGGCCTTCGACTTTAGTAATATTGTATCATTAACAATTACACCGTTAAACCCCGTTGTAAATCCTCCATCAGCAAATATTTGCAGTGGCACTATTCAACAGTTAAGTTTAACCAATACGGTTTCATCTGTTCAAACCTCCACATTTACAGCAACAGGTTTACCGGTAAATATTCCGGATAATACGTTCCCCATAACTAATGCTTTAGCTGTTCCAATCCAGGTTTCTGGTATCCCAGCAGGCTCAATCATTCAAAATATTGGTATTAAATTCACTTTACCACATACCTGGGTAGGCGATGTAGTGATGAATTTGCAAGCACCAAATAACACTTCTTTAAGCATGTTTGCTTTATTGGATAATGCATCCGGAAGTAATGGTACAGCCAATTTTACCAATACCACAATTGATTCTGTTTCAACTACTCCTATCAGTGGCGCCCCAGCTCCAAGAACCGGAAGTTTTGCTGCCGAAAGATGGCTAATAACCAATCCAAGCTTTGGTAATATGGTTACTACAAATTCCACATGGGCTGCTTTGTTAAGTACCATCAACGGTACCTGGAACATTCTTGTAGCCGACTTAGGCGCAGGTGATGTGGGAAGTGTAACAGCTGCTGAATTATTTATTACATATACTGCTCCAAACTTTGCACAGGGTGTATGGACAGGGCCGGCAGGCACTATCTTTAGCGATGCTGCTGCAACCACGCCATATAACGGCACACCGGCAACCACTGTTTATGTACAGCCAACTGCTGCCGGCGTAAACAATTATGATGTAAGCTTCAGTACGACAACCTGTCAATCCTCTGTAGCTACAGTGCCTGTAACCGTTAATGAAGCCATTACCGGTACTTCTTCAGTAGAAAACCAGGCTGCATGTGATGGTAGCAGCGTAACCTTTACCGCATCTGAACCATCAGGCGGTTCTACCATTAATCACCAATGGTATTTAAGTACCGATGGTGGCGCTACCTTTACGGCTTTAAGTAATGGAGGAAACTATAGCGGTGTTAACACAGGCTCATTGAGCATTAGTTCAATTAACCCCGATATGGATGGTTATCTCTACTATGATTCCATGTATGTAAGCATTTGTAACAGTGTATTACAGGCTACTCCCGGATCCTTAACCGTATATCCAAATCCAACACTGGTTGTTGCAGCTAATCCATATTCGGCCTTATTCCCTGGATTAACCACTACCTTATCTGTAGCTACATCACCAAATGCTGCAGAGTCAGTAACCTGGATGTACGATGGATCAGTTGTAGGTACACAGGCTAATTTACCCGTAGATGTAGATCACCTTGGTGAATACTATGCGGTAGTGGAAGATGTAAATGGTTGTATGGCCACATCGGCATCTTACACAATTAGGGATTCAGTAACTGCAACTTTATTTATTTACCCAAGCCCGGCGCCTAATGGACAGTTTAATGTGAGATATCACAGCATTACCAACCAGGGTGGCCGCACTTTAAATGTATTTGACAGTAAAGGAGCAAGAGTGTACACTAAAATATACACTGTATTTGGCCCTTATACCAATATGCCGGTTAACTTGTCTAACTTAAGTAAAGGTATTTATACCGTTGAGTTGGCAGACAGAAGCGGCAAACGTATTAAAACAGGTAGGGTACTTATACCTTAATGATTTAATTGAATGGATGAAAGCCCTCCCAATTGGGAGGGCTTTTTTATTGATTACCAGCTATATATATAAGCAATAAATGCCCATTGACATAAATATAAAAAGCCGTACCTTTGCAACCCCGATTAAAAAACACGGGATTATATTATGTCATTCAATATTATTAAACAATTAAACGCAGAAGAACAGGAGCCTAAAGCTTCAGAAATTGCCGAAGCTACTGCGTCAACAAATGCACCTGTTCAGGAAACCGAAGCCATAACCACACCCGTTGAAACCGCCCATGATGATTTTGACTGGAGCAGGGACAAAAGAAATGTATCGGCCTACACTAATGAAGAAAAAGAAAAGTACGACAAAGTGTATGAGGCAACGTTCAGGCAAATTAACGATGGTGAAATGATTATGGCCACCATTGAATCCTTAACCAAAACCGATGCTGTTGTAAATATTGGTTTTAAAAGCGATGGTTTAATTTCTCTTAATGAATTTAGGGATATGCCAGGCGGAGTGAAGGTAGGTGATGAAGTTGAAGTAATGGTTGTAGAAAAAGAAGACCGGGACGGCAACCTAAACTTAAGCCGCAAATCGGCCCGTATTACCCGTGCTTGGGAAAAAATTGTAGAAGTAAATAAAACCGGAGAAATTGTTACCGGAACAGTTACCAGTAAAACCAAGGGTGGACTGATTGTAGATGTGTTTGGTTTAGAAACCTTTTTACCCGGATCACAAATAGATGTGAAACCGGTAACGGATTATGATCAGTTTGTAGGTAAAACGATGGAGTTTAAAGTGGTAAAAATAAATGAAGCCATTAAGAATGCCGTAGTAAGCCATAAAGCCCTTATTGAAAGCGATATTGAAGCCCAAAGAGCTGAAATTATCGGTAAACTTGAAAAAGGACAGGTACTTGAAGGTACCATCAAAAACATCACTGACTTTGGTGCATTTCTTGACCTTGGCGGCTTAGACGGCCTGTTGTACATTACCGATATTTCATGGGGTAGAATTACCCATCCGGCAGAAGTGCTAAAAATGGATCAAAAATTAAACGTAGTGGTTTTAGATTTTGATGATGATAAAAAACGCATCAGCCTGGGTTTAAAACAACTCACTCCACACCCCTGGGATACTTTGGCAGAAAACATTCACGAAGGTGAAATTGTAAAAGGTAAAGTAGTGAACATTGAAGACTACGGCGCTTTCCTTGAAATTAATCCCGGTGTTGAAGGCCTGGTACATGTAAGCGAAATTACCTGGGCCAACACTCCTATTAATGCCAAAGAATTCTTCAAAATAGGTGATGAATATGAAGCAAAAGTAGTTACCCTCGATAAAGAAACCCGTAAAATGAGCCTTTCTATCAAACAATTGACAGAAGACCCATGGAGCACTATTGAAAACAGGTTTCCGGAAGGAAGCAAACACATTGGCGTTGTGAAAAACATTACGCCCTATGGTGTGTTTGTTGAATTGGCTACCGGTATTGGCGGAATGATCCACATCAGCGATTTAAGCTGGTTGAAACGTTTCAACAACCCTAACGAATACACAAAAGTGGGTAACGAAATTGAAGTGCTCATTCTTAGCATTGATAAAGAAGGACGTAAACTTCAATTGGGCCATAAACAAATTGAAGAAGATCCCTGGGTAGGTTTGCAGGAAATCTTCAGCATTGGCTCTGTTCATGAAGGAACCGTTATTAAAAAAGATGATAAAGGCGCAATGGTTTTATTACCTTACGGACTTGAAGGCTATACACCCGGCCGTCATTTAATGAAAGAAGACGGTAAATCAATTGGCATGGATGAAGTGGCCAATTTTATGGTTTTAGAATTTGAAAAAGCCGATAAACGCATCGTGTTGAGCCACACCCGCCTGTGGGAACAGGAAAAAGAAGAAGAAAAGCAAGCGCATATTAAAGAAAAGAAAGCGGAAGCTGAAGTAACCAAGAAAGTGGTTAAGAGTATTCAAAGTAAAGTTGAAAAAGCAACGCTTGGGGATCTTAGCGCTTTAGCGGATATAAAAGCCAAATTAGATAATGAAGCGCCTTCTGCTTCAACTGATGAAAATAAAGAAGCGTAAGAAAATACCATAAATTTTTTCTATAGCGGATGAATAAAATCATCCGCTTTTTTTATGCCAAAAAGAATGTTTGCAAAAGCAGGCCCTATGCTTAATAAAAATAAAAAAGGCTGAAATTCTTCAGCCCTTAATAAAATTGTTCTATTGATTAATAGTCATTTGATTTTTCTTCCGGCTTTTTTGGTGCAGTTTTATCCGGCTTTTTACTATCGGATTCTTTGAGCGGCTCTTTACCCGGAAGTTGTTTTTTTGAAGTATCCGAAGGAGATTTGTTTATTTCACTTGCCCCGGTATTCTCTTCAATGCCCTCGTCATTAAAAAAATCACCACCATCATTTACCCCGGAATCTAAGGTAAGGCTGTCGCCCTGGTTTAATAATTCTGCAAACCGGCTGTTATCGGCATAAATGGGGTCCATCTTCATTTCCGGGGGTTCATCAAAATCTTTCTTTTTATTATAATCCAGCTTTTTATCTGCTGCTACCTTGCTCATAAAAATTCCCCAGCGTGGGGCGCTCATTTCGGAGCCACCTGCATTGTTGGAATATATGGGTATGAAAGGATCGGAGCATCCCACCCAGGTGCCGGCAAGTAAATCAGGTGTATAACCTATAAACCAGCCATCGGTATTATTATTGGTGGTTCCGGTTTTACCGGCCTTGGCAACAGGAATATTATAGCTGTTTAAGGAACGTGCTGTACCCGATTTAATAACGCCTTCCATGAGTTTTACCATGGTATAATCATCCACTTCGCCAATTATTTGCTTGCTTTGGGCCAATGGAAATTCAAAAACCAGGTTACCGTTTTTATCTTCTATCCGGGTTAAGTAAACCGGCTCCGTATTATATCCCCGGTTGGGGAACATCGTATAAGATTGCAACATCTCTATCATAGGGATTTCGGCAGAACCTAACGCTATGGAAGGATAAGGGGGTAACTTTGTTTTAATACCGCATTGCTGGGCAAACTCTAAAGTTCTTTTTACGCCAATAACCGACATTAAACGCCAGGCAGCAGCATTTTTAGATTGTGCCAGGCAGTAGGCCATAGTGCCGCCGCCACCGGAAATGGTTTTACCGTTTAACGTTAATGCCCCTCCGGGTATTACGGTTTCCGGCGTGTAGCCGGCATCGGTAACGGCAAGGGTATAAAGTAATGGCTTAAAGGTAGAACCCACCTGGCGCATAGCCGAAGCATTATCGTACTTAAACCATTTATAATCAAAGCCACCAACATAGGCTTTAATTTCACCGGTTTTTGGATCCATAGCAACAAAGCTTACCTGCATGAGTTGCTTGTGATATTTAATGGAATCCAGGGGCGTCATTACCGTATCTTTCTCATGCTTAGGATTATCCCAGGTAAAAATTTTCATTTTTACGGGTACGTCAAAAGATTTTCGGATTTCTTCTTCACTTAAGCCGGCTTCCAGCATATTTTTTCTACGTTCCGAATACTTTATCCCGTTTTCCAATACTTCATGATGCTTATCCCACAATTTATTAACCCTTCCTTTAAGAAAAGCGTTGAGTTTTTTTTGCAGTACCGGCATATGCTGCAATACCGCCTCTTCAGCGTATTTCTGCATACGGGTATCTATAGTGGTATAAAACTTGAGGCCATCCCGGTATAAATCATAGGGTTCTCCGGTTTTGGGGTTGGTATGTTCTTTACACCATTTTTTTATTACGTCAATTAATGCCCTGCGGTAATAGGGTGCAATACCAATAGCTTCATCAATGGGCTTGTAATTGGTAATAAGCGGCTTTGCTTTAAGTTTATCGGCATCTGCCTGTGTGAGGTAATGTTGTTTGGCATCTACCATACGCTGTATCACAGTATTTCTCCTGTTGAGCGCTGCATCGGGCCGTGAAATGGGGTTATAGATAAACCCTTTTAGCATACCCACAAGAACGGCAGCTTCTTCCAATTTAAGCGCAGAAGGTTCTTTTTGAAAATAAGTACGGCTGGCATTTCTAATTCCATACAAATTACCCCAGGGCGCCCTGTTGAGATAAAGGGTTAAGATTTCTTCCTTGGTGAAATTGCGTTCCAGCCTTACGGCAACAATCCATTCTTTCATTTTATCAATTACCCGTTCTACCACATTTCCACTTCCCTGCCGCAGGATCATTTTGGCCAGTTGCTGTGTTATGGGGCTTCCGCCACCATCGGTTCCCAACTTAAAAACCGCCCTTGCAACCGCTTTGGCATCAATGCCGGAATGATCATAAAAATTCTGGTCTTCTGTGGCAATTAAGGCATGAATTATATTGGGCGAAATTTCATTGTACTTTACTTCGCTTCGGTTTTCAGAATAATATTTACCCATGAGCAAACCATCTGCACTTATAATTTCGCTGGCAAGATCGGCTTCGGGGTTTTCCAACTCTTTTAATGAGGGCATTTTTCCAAACACGCCAAAATAGGCGAGTGAAAAAATGAAAACAACCAATAGCAGGCCCCAAAAAAAGAAACGCCACAAAAGCTTAACCGATTTTTTCATACAATTACATTGAGTTTAGTACGGCAATAACCTAATCAAAATTTGTTCCCAAAATTGTTATTGAGTAAAATTTTATAGGCAGTGATATCTTTATTATTTTTTAGCGCCGTAAGATTGGCCTCAGAAATGATTAAAAAATAATATTTTGAAGGTTGCAGCCAGGCCATTTCGGATGGCGCCGCCTTTTTCACTTTATCGTAATAGGCTATGGCCTCATTTGCATTGCTAAATGATGCAAATACCAGCAGGGCTTTTTCAGCATCCAGAGCATCTTTATTTACGGTAATTGCCCTATAGTTGGAATTTCCCCTGTTATAACGGTTCATGGCGTTCCTGGCTTCATTTACATAAACAGGATCCACTTTATCAAATATCATAATTACCAAATGGGGCTTTTCGGGCTCCAATACAAAAGACCCGCTTTTAAATTGCGGCAATACTTTTACTAATGAATCGGAAGTGACAGGCTTTATAACCGTAGGAGAAATGGTTTTAACCGGGGATACGGAAACCAGTTGCATGGGCTTATTTTTCTCTACAGGCTGTGCGGTTTCATCTCCCACAATAATTTTTTCTTCTGTAGCACGGGTAATTTCAAGTTTATTGAGATAGTCTTCAATTTGTGCCCTGCGACCCAATACTTCAATGAGATTGGCCGCTTTTAACGATAATGGAGAAGTGCGGTATAAATTCTGTAAATCGGTTAAAATCGCAATGGCAGCGCTATCTTTTCGCTGATGAATGAGTTGTACGGCTTCAATGTATAATAATTGTGGCGTCCAATAGTTATTTCCATAAAGGCTGTCGGCCTTTTGTTTAGCCAACGCAGCGCTATCAAACTTACCCTCTATAAACATGCTGTAAATATTTTCATAAACAGCAGTAATGGCCGGATCTTTATAATTGGGATCCAAAGATTTAGGGTTTTGAATAATGGTATTATAGGTAGTGCCTGCATACTTATTTGCAATGATATTCTTATAATACTCTGCCTTACTGGTCATTCCCAATTTGGTATAACAATAGTAGAGGCCAAAATAGGCATCCGCCTGTTTATCGGAATCTTTAAACCGCTCCAGGTATTGCAGGTAGGCGTTTATGGCTTGCTCATAATCCATCAATTCATTTTGAAAAATGCAGGCAATAGCCAAAAGATTGGATGCAATTATATGGTTACTGGTATCTTTTTGCGCCTGGCTGATGGGGAGATTGGCCATCATGCCTTCAAAGCTATAATCGGCTTCTTTTGCCGCTTGTGCATTACTTTCTTCATCAGCCCCTGCAGGCAGCGGCTCATCGGGATTGTTATTATTTTGTGCGGCAGCTTTTTGCTTTGCCAATAAGTCTATAGCAGCTTTGCGCCTCCAATTATCTACATTTTCCCGTTTCCCCCAAAGTGATTTAAACTCCGATGAGCCACGGCTTTTTGCACTGGCATCGGAGAAATACCAGCCGGCGCCATCTTTGGAGTTTTTGTTTTTGGAATCCTTCTCAAACATATCGCCCTTTTTATCCTTATCGTTTTTAAACTCAATAGGCGAATAGGCAGTGTTTTCTTCTGTATCTTTTTTTCCAAGGAGTTTTTTATGTTTTTTTTCAAGGGCTCTTACAAAGTCTTCCCGTTCTTTTTCGGGCATTGCAGCAATCATCAGCAGGCTGTCTTCCCGTTCCATGGTTTCATAATGCAGTACCAGTTTATGCAACACTTTTCTTTTGGATTCTATATCTGCTGCCACATCGGCCATTTCGGGGTCATTGAGTTGAAGGCTGTCATAATAGGCCGATGCATTACGGTATCGTTTTTGGTTATAAGCAATATCACCCAATGCAAGAAAGGATTTATTTTTATAGGAGATCCGTTCTTCGGGTGAAAACCGGGTTCCTTTATCGTATAAGGCAATGGCTTTAATGGTATCGGGTAATTGCATAGTGAGAACGGCTGCAGAGTAGAAAAGAATATCCCTGTAATTTTCATACTTATCTTTCTTAGCCATTCGAACTAAATTGCTGATCACATTATTCAGTTCTTTAAAATCGCCTTTTTTCTCCAGCATTTTAGCACTGTTCAACTGGCCGTAAATATCCATTTCGGGAACTGTAGTGTGGCGTGATGCCTTGCTGTAATAATCTTTTGCAAGGTCAAAGCGGCCTTTCATTTCATAAAGTTGGGCCAGCAAATATTCCCAGCGGCTTTGGTCTTGACGGGTATCGGCATTGGATAAAGCTAAAGAAAGGTGATTGGCTGCACTGTCAAAGTTCTCCTGTGCAAAAAACCAATATGCGGTAACTTCTTCCAGGTTATTTTTCAGCCGGTTCGGTAGGTTTTTATCGTTTTGTAAAATATTGATCAACCCTGCTGCATCGCCGTATTCACCCGCTTCGGTGTAGGTGCGTACCAGCCAAATCAAAGCATCATTTCGGCTTGGCGGCAAGGTAAATGCCCGCTGGATGAAGTTGCGTTTTTCTTTATCGGCAATAGTCAGCCCCATACCCGGGGAAGAATTAGTACCAATCACTTTGCTCTCATCATCATTTTTTCGTTTACGAGGAAAAAGGTTGTAATTGATAAACTGGAAAACCATAGTTGCAGAGTCAAAGTCTTTACGCAGGAAGTATGATTTACCGATGAGGAAATAAAAATTATCCACCCAATCGGTTCGTAAATCATGCAATAAAATACCCGCCGTACATTTATAAATTACGGAATCCAGTTCGGTTTTTTGCTGGGCGGTAACGTCAAGGCTGTAAGGGTAAAAAGAAAGCAGTTTGCTATAATCGTCTTTATGGCCGTATTTTGCCTGGTCAATTACGGCGTTTAATTTATTATTGGCATTAAAATAATAATTATAATGTGATACAGTATTTTGAATCACACGCCGGGTTACCGTAAACTTTTTATCGGCTGTTTTTTCTGAGCCTAATTTTTTATTTTCATATTCTTCAGGCTTTTTTTCTTTTCCAAATGGGTCAATGGTCCAACCGGGTTGCGCTATGGAATGATGCCCTGAGAAAACAATAAAAAGGAGGCAAAAAATACGGCTCAATGGTTTCAACATGTTTAAATGCGGTTAGATATAACCTTAAATATCGGCTTTAAAATATGAATAGCCAAAATTAAGCTCTAAGGTATGAAAATCATAAATTTAGATAGCTAAATTATGTTAAAAACCCTACCCCTATGCGTTTAAAAATGTGGGTTTACGATGGCAAATGACTAATTTTAAGCTGATTTACAAAACTATGGATACCAATACCACCTTAAAAAGACTGAGAAATAAGTACCGCCTCATCATTATGAACGAAGATACTTATGAGGAGGTTGTAAAGTTTAAGTTAACCCGTTGGAGTGTTTATACTGCCCTGAGTGTAATATTTGTGCTTTTGGTAGCTTTAACAACTGCGCTTATTATTTTTACGCCGTTAAAATACTATTTACCCGGCGTAGGTTTGGGAAGCGCCAGGCAAATAAAAGAGTACAGGGAATTAAAAATGCGAACCGACTCCATGGAACATGCCTTAAAATTGCAACACCAGTATTTGGATGACCTTCAAAAAGTATTAAGTGGAAAAGTTATTAAACTGGATACCAATAAATTAGCATTGCCAAAGGTGGAAAATTCGGATGATTAAGAATAATTTGGGGAAGCTGGCGTTAACATTTTATTCGATCACTTTAAAACCACCAATATTTACTATGTTTACTTCAAAATCAAAAACTTCGCAGGAAGAATATGCAGCTTGCAGCATTATTGCACAGGGCACCGTAATTACCGGAGATATTGAAAGCAATGGGGATATAAGGATTGATGGAAGTATTAAAGGCAATATTCGCAGTAAGGCAAGAATCATTATTGGCGCAAATGCTTTAGTGGAAGGAAATGTACAGAGCAAAGATGCCGACATCTTTGGCCACGTTAAAGGCCATTTAAATATTACTGAATTGCTACAATTAAAAAATCTTGCCGTTATTGATGGTGATATTAATACCGGGAAATTACAAATGGAACATACGGTAAGTTTCAATGGACAGTGTAAGATGGGCGCCAATGTGGTAGAACTAAATTCTTCAACAGGGTTGCCTGTTGCCGTTAATGAATAAAAAAAACAACAACACGTTATTGTGGAAATATTTAAGCCTGAGTACACAAATTATTGTGGCCTTGGGCTTTGCTCTTTTTATAGGAATAAAAATTGACCACTGGCTGGAATTTACTATGCCATTAGCCGTTTGGGTGCTACCTTTGCTTTGTATTCTTGTAGTTATTATAAAAGTAATAAAGGATACTACACCCAAAAAATGATTGAATGGATTTAAACAAACAATTGTATTTGCCCTTCCTGGTGGTTTTTGCATTCTTTACCCTGCTCATCCTTATCCTTTGGGATTCCATTGAAAAATGGGGGTTGCAGCGGCATATTTTAATGCTCGCCAATATTTTTTTCCTGCTTTTATCCCTGCTGGTTTTTTTTATTCAAAGAAAAAGCCTGCATGCGGCAAATCCGCACCAATTTATACGAAGTATAATGACCGGTATGATGCTCAAAATGTTTCTAACGGTTGCAGCTATTCTTATTTATTATTTTTCAGCACGTCATTTCAGCAGGTTATCCGTTGTAGCCGCAATGCTGATGTATCTTTTTTACCTTTCGGCAGAAATAAAATCATTATTGAAATTGAACCGCAAACCCAATGCCTAAAGAAGAGCATCCGTTTTCTGCATTGGTTGCGTATTTGCCACAGGGCAGCTTTGATGCCGTGATGCATTATATTACCCAATATAAAGTACAGCTTACCGTTACCCAAAACCGCAAAACCCTTCTTGGAGACTACCGCCATGCAACCGCCCATAAAGGCCACCGTATAAGTGTAAACGGCAATCTCAATTGCTATTCTTTCCTCATTACGTTATTGCATGAGCTGGCACATCTTTTTACTTTTGAACGATATGCCAATACCGTATTGGCCCACGGTAAAGAATGGAAATATGAATTCGGGAATATACTTTCCGAATTTATCCAGTTAAAAATATTTCCGGATGAAATTGAAAAAACACTTTTAAGCACCTTACAAAACCCCGCCGCAAGCAGTTGCGCCGATACCCGTTTGATGCGTGTTTTAAGCAAATACGATATTAAAAAAGTGAACCATTTTTTGGTGGAACAATTACCCGATAATGCTTTATTTGCCACCGGCGACAGGCGTATTTTTAAAAAAGGACCCAGGATACGTACCCGGTATAAGTGCTATGAACCTGCCAGCAAAAAATATTATTTATTTAGCGCAGTATATGAGGTAAAACTGGTAGAAGATTAAAATTTGTTTGTACAAAAAAATAAGCAAACCGGCATTGTAGCTCAAAGAAAATTAATCCGTTGCATTTTTCTTCAATATTAAACGGAGTATTAAATATCCGAATACCCCGGCAATAAAAGAACTAACTAATATGGCCAGCTTTGCATTATTGATGACTTCACTTTCATTAAACGCAAGCAGGCAGATAAATATGGACATGGTAAAACCAATTCCGCCTAAAAGGCCGGCGCCTAAGATATGCTTCCAATTTAAGTAATCGGGCAACTGGCTTGCGCCCAATTTTACCGCAAGAAAACTAAATAATAAAATACCCATAGGTTTCCCCAGTACCAGCCCCATTGCAATACCCACGCTATAGTTAAAGCTAAACAGGTGCGAAAAACTTCCATTTATAACAATTGCAGTATTGGCCAACACAAAAACGGGAATGATAAAAAATGCCACCGGTTTGTGTAAGAAATGTTGTAACCGGTAGGAAGCAGATTGAGGCTTTCCACCCCCAAAAGGAATAGCAAAGGCCAGTAAAATACCGGATATTGTAGCATGTACACCGGAGTGAAGCATAAAATACCACATGGCAACAGCACCCAGTAAATAGGGAACCAGGTTATGTATCCGCAAACGATTTAAACCCAGGAGCAAAACAAAAATACCTAATGCCATAAATAGATGAAAAGCAGAAATAGATTGGGTATAGAAAAAAGCAATCACCAAAATGGCGCCAAGATCATCCATTACAGCCAGTGCGGTTAAAAATATTTTTAAGGAGGCGGGCACTCTTTTTCCTAATAAAGAAAGAACCCCAAGGGCAAAGGCAATGTCGGTAGCCATGGGAATTCCGGCTCCCGACTGCATGGCTGTGCCATAGTTAAAGAACAGGTAAAGCGCTGCAGGGATCAGCATACCGCCTATTGCAGCAAAAATGGGCAAAGAAGCGCTTTTATAGTTTGATAATTCACCATCATACACTTCTCTTTCCAACTCAAGGCCTATCAGCAAAAAGAAAACAGCCATTAAACCGTCGTTGATCCAGTACTCCAGGCTTTTGCCGGCAAATGGAGTGAGCCAAAAATGATGATAAGCGCTGCCAAAGCTACTATTGGCCAAAAACAGCGAGCTTATCGTACATAAAATAATAATTACCCCTCCGGATTTCTCACTATTAAAAAACTCTTTATATAAAAATGAAAGTTTTGCCAATGATCTGGTTTGCGGTTTCCAAAAATTTTAAAAATTTACGAAAAATAAATTAAAATGTTTCGTTTTGTTATTTCGGCATAATATCTGCTTTAAAAATAAAAATATTTTTTTAAACCTTAAAAAATTTTGATTATGGCAATTGTAAAAGTTGTTGAAGTTATTTCTTCGTCCAGCAAAGGTGTAGATGATGCAATTCAAAATGCAGTAAAAGAAGCGTCAAAAACCATTAGAAACATAGACTCTGTTTATGTAAAAGACATAAAAGCCCACGTTAAAGACGGGAAGGTTACCACGTTTGGCGTGGTATGTAAAATTTCTTTTAGAGTGGATGAATAAACGAAAACCTCAAAGAAAATCCCCGGGAATTTTAGGGGATTTTTTTTATTTCAGGTTATGATAAACTTTCTGTACATCTTCGTCCTGCTCTAACTTATCTACCAACTTTAGCACTTCATTAGATTCTTCTTCGCCAAGTTCTACGGTATTCACCGGTATCCGGGTAAGCTCAGCCGTAATCACTTCAATATTTTTTTCTTCCAGCGCTTTGCTCATGTGGCCAAATTCGTTAAATGCCGTACGAATAATAATATTTCCTTCACTGTTTTCTCCAATTTCTTCAAGGCCAAAATCAATTAAATCCAGTTCCAACTCTTCAATATTTTGGCCGGAGTTTTTAATTTTAAATTCGCCCATGCGATTAAAGGTAAATGCAACGCTTCCGCTAGTGCCTAATGCCCCATTGCCTTTAGTGAAATGCATACGCACATTGGCTACGGTTCTGGTAGGGTTATCTGTGGCGGTTTCCACCATTAACGCCACTCCATGAGGAGCATATCCTTCATAAGTGATTTCTTCATAATTGCTGGTGTCTTTACCCATGGCCCTTTTAATGGCTGCTTCTACCCTGTCTTTTGGCATATTGCAGGCTTTAGCATTGAGGTAACACCTTCTTAAAGCAGGATTGTTGTCGGGATCGGGGCCACCGGCTTTTACGGCAATGGCAATTTCTTTACCAATACGGGTAAAATCTTTGGCCATTTTATCCCATCGGGCAAACATGGCTCCTTTTCTTACTTCAAATATCCTTCCCATAGTACTTTTTGATTGATGTGAGGGCGGCAAATTTACAATAAAAGCCCAAATGAAACAAAGGGATCCCCGCTAAAATGCGTAGTTGATTCCAATTGAAAAATTAAAATTTTCATAGCGCCATTGCCGGTATTTGCCCGAAAAAATTTTGGGAATAAAATCATCAAATCCTATTGAGGGCAGTTTCCAGCCGTTATGGATATAACTGGTTTCCGGCCGTTTAATTCTAAACCCAAAATCGAGGCGCAGCACCACATAATTAAAATCGAGGCGCAAACCCGTACCTGCCGATAACCCTATTTCCCTGTAGAGGTTTTTGAGTTTAAACTGCCCGGTATCTGATTCTATTCCGTTGTTTACCGAAGGTTTCCAGTTCCAGATATTACCGGCATCGGCAAATACTGCGCCACGCAAGGTGAGGGTATTGGGTATAATACGGGCAATATCATACCGGTACTCCACATTAGCTTCCAGCTTTATATCACCGGTACGCTCGTTGAAAATATTTTTTTGAAACGGCTTTAAAGGCTGTGAACCAAGGCCAATACCCCTTACCGGCCATCCTCTTAAACTTATACTGCCCCCGCCAAAATATTGTTTAAAGAAAGGAAGCGTGGTGTCTTTATTTGATAACGGTATCCCCACACCGCCAAATAAGCGAAAAGCCAATACCGTTTTTTTGTAGCTTACGGTATAACGATACTCCAGGTCGGCTTTAATATATTTTTTCTTATACTTGTTTAAAAAGGGCAGTAATCCCCAGGTAAGGCCCGACTCTTCGATATTCCATTTAATGGTTCGTTCTTTACCGGTGCTACGCAAATGCTTGGGGTTAAAATAAGATTTAGACCAACCCAAACCAATTCCACCTACAAATGCCGTATTATAGGAATAGCGTAAAAAAGGGTTGTCCTTTAAAATATTTCTAAAGCTATCACTTTCATTAAAAAGATAATTAAACTCTGCAATCACCGGCCTAAACACCCACTTTGCACCTTTTTTATTAATCCGGCTGGTGCCAATATTTAAATCCACCGATTGCAGGTTGAACAAGGATAAGCGATTTGCATAGGCAACTGAGGTATTGAAAAACGTTTCTCCGGCTTTGTACCGTCCTCTTCTACCGGTACTATTGGTGTTTTTTGAAGGAAACAAATTTATAATCCGTGGAATGATGATGCTGTTGCTGTAACGAAATTCGTTTGAGTTAATTAAATTGGTAGTATTGCTCCTGGCATTGTTATTAAATTCTACACCGGCATGCAGGCTATGCGTCATGTGAATAGCTTCCCGGGCAATATTCCGGTTCACCAGTGATAAATTTCCCGACAAGCCAAACTGGCTGCCACCAATTGCATTGGATTGGTTGGTAACGGCAGAATAACTGGTTTCCAGGGTGGCTTCAAACCCAAACTTTTTAATGGGTATTAGTTCTACAATTAAATCCAGTTTATCGGTATTGGGATGTTCCAAAATTTGAATATTTACACTTTGCCACATACCGGCTTTGGCAAGGTTGGTAAGGGTTTGGTAATAGTCGTTTTGACGAAACACTTCACCCCTCTTTACTTTAATGTTGCGCACAATAAACCCCGTTTTAAAAATGGGTTGATGGTATCGTAAAATATAATTTCCCAATGCGGTGGTGCGCTGGGTAATGGTTATCGTATCGTTTAAATTATCGCCGGGTATATAATCTAATAAGATATAAATTTTATCTACAACATACTTCTTAAGCTTACTGCTGTCTTCCGGCATGTTTAGTACAACCGCCAGTTTAATTTTTGGTGAATCTTTCAACGCCTGGGCATGGGCCAGTAATTCCAGTTGTTCAAATGGGTCATCGCTTACCGTAGTTAAAGCCGCTATAGTGGTATCTCCTCTTACTTTTAATTCCGCTGCAGTAAATTTATAATATCCATTGTTCCTAAACGTATCTACCAGCCTGTTGATTTCGCCCAATACGGCAGATTTAGTAATAGGCAATCCTTTATTCAATAAACTAAGGGATTTAGATTCCAGGGCCAGCTGTTGTAAATCCTTTGCCTGAAGCCGATAGCCGAGTGTATCAATAATGGTTCTTTTACCGGGTTTTACGGTGTATTTTACTTTTACTTTACGGCCCGATGTATCTGCCTTAAAAACGGCGCTGGCATTATAAAAGCCCAAATGAAAAAGTGAGGCTTCCATGTTTTTGGCAGACAGTGCAGCATACCCGGTGTCATAAGCCGGTGGGCCGGAGATAATATCAAGAAAAAAAATGGGCGATTTCACTTTCACCTGCGCACTGTCATCTAATTGGGTATATAACCGCTCTTCAATAAGCTCCTTTTCTCCCTTTTTTAAATTCTCGTCCGAAACTTTAATGGTATTTTTGACGATAAAGGGTTTATTTAACGGTAAACGTTTGTATTGGGTGATGGTACAGGAGGATAACAGTACAACGGCAACCAAAAAAACATTAAGCCTTTTGCAGTTAAGAAAATGACAGCACTTTAAATTCATACAATTATTACAAATGTTAAGCAAAAGCACTGCCAAATATATTCAAAGTTTACAGCACAAAAAATTCAGAGATGAAACCGGCTGTTTTGTTGCCGAAGGCCCAAAGCTGGTAGGCGAATTATTAAATGAAAAAATTTTTCCAGGCGCTTCGGTTTTTGCTACAAAAAAATGGGTAACGGAAAATCCAGGCCTTTCGGGCAGTCACAGCGTTGAAGTTATTGAAGCCTTTGAACTGGAAAAAATATCAGCCTTGACTACGCCCAACCAGGTAGTCGCCATTTTTAAAAAGAGCATCCTTAATGAACATCCGGATTTAACCAATAAAATCACTTTGGTTTTAGATGATATCCAGGATCCCGGAAACCTGGGAACGATGATTCGAATAGCAGATTGGTTTGGCATTAAAAATATATATTGTTCCCCACATACGGCAGATCAGTATAACCCTAAAGTGGTGCAAAGCACTATGGCCAGCCTGGGAAGGGTAAATATCCTTTATACAGCTCTCCCGGCTTTTTTGCAAAAGACCACAATAAAAAAATATGCTACAACACTCCATGGTGAACCCTTGCAAAAAACAAGCGCCCTTAAGGAAGGCCTTATTGTTATCGGCAACGAATCCCAGGGCATCAGTAATGAAGTGGTTCAATTATGTGATGCGCAACTCTCCATTGAACGAATTGGAAATGCTGAATCCTTGAATGCAGCGGTGGCCACAGGCATTATTTTATATCAGCTCCTTCATGCTTAAAAAAAACTCCTGAAAAATTTCAGGAGCTTTTATGTATCGTTAGTACTCGTAACTTTAATTGGCCACTAAACGGTTAATCGGGCAACCCGTAATGGTGCTTCCTGTAACCGATACCGGTTTGCCTAATGAAACCTCAGACAATGCTTCCTGGAGGTGTTTATGAGAAACGCTTTCGGACTCATTCAAATTATCATCCATTGCACCATGATAAACCAGGTTCATATTTTTATCGAAAAGGAAAAACTCAGGAGTAACATTTGCCCCAAAAGCATTTGCCAAAGCATTTTTGGCATCTACCACATAGCTCCAGTCAAATTTATTTGCATTGAAATAATTTTTCATGGCTTCATAACTTTCGGAACCGTTACGTTGTGCTTCATTACTGTTTACGAAAATTACACCAATTTTATTTTTTTGGGCAAAATCTGCAGCTTCCAGTGTGCGGCTTAAAATCTTTTGAACTGATAGGCAGTTGTTGCTGCTAAACATAACCAAAACGCCATTCTCACGGGCTTCTTGTTTTACTGAAGTGAAATAGCCGGTTTTTACATTGGCCATTTGATAATCTGCCAGGGGAAGCCGGGCGCCAATAGGCAATGTTTCGCTGGTAGTAAATGCAATTGAACCTATCAAAGCCAACGGCGCCAGCACAAAAAATATTTTTTTCATCATATACAGTTTATTAGTAAAAGAGGGATAAAGTTAATAAAAATTAGATTACCGGAGAATTTATTGAAAAAGTGCTGTAAATCAGGCGCTTATTTCTCGTTTTGCCGATATTTCTTTTAGGGAATTAATACTCACATTAAGCTCAAAACCGAGCAGCAAAGCAAGGGAATTTATAAATATAAGCGCCATCACCATCATTATGGTTCCAATTGAACCATATAAGGCATTATAGGCTGCAAAATGCGATACAAAATAGGAGAAGCCCAGGGTGGCCAATAAACACAGGCTGGTAGAAAATAAAACGCCGGGTGAAATAAATTTCCATCTCTTTTTTATTGCCGGGGCATATCGAAAAATAAAACCAATGGCTAAAAATAACAAAATGATGATAAAAGTCCATCGGCTGTAAATGATCACATTTTTTATATGATCATTTTTAACCAAAAGGTTGAGTAATTGGCCCTGCAGGATGAGCAAAATAAAATAAGCCAATAATAATCCAAATAATACAATGGTAAGCCTTATGGCAATAATCCTGTTATGCAATCCCTTTCGTTTACTAAATCCTACATAGGTATTCTTATTAAACGACCGCAATACACCCATCATACCGTTTGAAGCAAAAAAAAGCGACAACAGTAACCCGAAAGAAATAAGACCAAATTTATTGGCCGCTAAAAAACTATCTACAAATTCTATTACGCCTTTATTGTAGGTATAAGAAGGAATAATATCCCTAATGAGCCGGTGCAACTGAATTTTAATAACCCGCTTTGATATAAAGGGCAAATTGGGTAGCAGCGTTAATAAAAAAAGAAGGGATGGCGGTAAAGACATTACAAAATTAAACGAAACGGCAGATGCCCTTTCCATAATATTATATTGGGTAAGCTGTTTCCGGAAAAAATTAAGCACATCATACAATGCCACACCTTCAAAGCCCGGCGGATGCCAGCTTTTACTTTTCTCCAGCAGCCAGGGTATGGGCGTTAAATTAAGCAATATGCGTTGTATGCGAAGCAAGGTTAATTGGCCGTATTATTTTGTTTGCTCAAAATTAAACTATCCAATGCTTTTTGATACGCCTTTGCAAAGATTAAATGTTGCTGATAGGTTTCTGCAAAATTACTGTAGCCACTAAAATCCGGCTTAGCTACAAAAAAAATATAATTAGTTTCGGGAGCATTGAGTACGGCATCAATTGTAGAAGCAGAGGCCGTGCAAATTGGCCCCGGGGGAAAACCGTTATAGCGGTACGTATTATAAGGAGAGGGATAGTCCAGGTGCTTATGCATTACCCTTTTTAACCCAAAATTTCGCATGGCATATTTTACGGTGGGGTCTGCTTCGAGCCGCATATTTTTGGCTACCCGGTTAACATAAACACTTGCAATAAGGCCTTTGTCATCCTGTTTATTGGTTTCCTCTTCTACAATGCTGGCAATGGTATAAACCTGTTGGGGGCTTAGGTTTTTATTTTGTGCTTTTTGCCGGCGTTCAACCGTCCAGAATTTATCCTCTTCTGATTTAAGGCGTTGAAAAATTTTATGGAAAGGCGTATTCCATTTTATGCTGTAGGTGTTGGGAATAACAGCCGTCATCACCGTATTGGTATCTAATTGATACCGGGCCAGGGAATCATTGCTCAGTAAAAATTTTATAGCCGTTGCCGAATCGGTTTCAAAATAGCGTGCTACCCTTGCGGCAAGGTCTTCTTTGGTACGCAATTTTGTAATAACAAAATTTACCGGAGCCTGCCAGCCTCTTTTGAGCATTTTTACCAGGTTAATGATGCTGCATCCATCTTTAATTTCATACCTGCCGGGTTTAATGCTTTGCGGATAGTTTACCCTTTCGGCAACTTTATTAAACCAAAAATTGCTTTTAATAATTTTTTCATTGAGCAAAGCCTGCTGTACCTCGTTGAAAGTAGAGCCGGTTTTAATATAAAAATATTTTCCTTCCGGAGCAGAAACGGCAGGCCCATACAAGCTCCAGCCCACAAAAGCGGCTATGGCCAAAAGTGCTACAAATAAGAGTATTAAAATTTTTTTCATCATTACGGCGGTTTTTCATACAGGGATTATAACCCATAAGCAGGTATGCAAATAAACAAAATAAAATAACCCGGTAATGAGCCGGGTATATTTTATAGAATAATTAATTTTTTCATTTTTTGGGCGAATCTGCTGGGCCGGGTGCAATGGGCTGTGTATTCACCGGCGCAGTTATTTCGGCGGGTGTTTTAGCCGGTGTTGCAAATTGTTGTTTTAGGCTATGCAAAGCATTGAGCAAGCCAATATTTCTTTCCTCCTCAAAAGAAAGGGCATCTCTTTTATTCACCGGTAAAGATTCGTAATAGTTCTGTTGCTGCTCCATATCTTTTTGCAGGGCATTGGTGATTTTTGTTGCCAGCACGGTATCTTCTGCTATATAGGCCGCCAGCGCCATTTGCAATGCAATTTGGTTATGTTGCTGGCCACGGCTTACCATGCCATAGGGCATATTGGACTGCAGCATGCCCTGGTCGCATTTGTTGAGTAATTTACGGGCATCTTCTTTGCGGCCGTTTTCTGCCAGGTTTCTTGCAGCCGATGCATAGGCCAGACGAATGGTATTGAGGTGCCTCCTGTTTTCTTCATCAAAATAAACGCCTTGTACATTGGCATTTCCAAACTTAAACTTATTACCCATTTTATCCACTACCCAATCCCTGTTCACTTCTTTATTATTGGCAACCGGTACCAGGCGGTAAGTAAGCCCATCCTGCCTTAAGAAATTAGCAAAGCCCAAATCGCCGTAAGGCGAAGTGAAATAAATAGGCCGCTTCCATTTATTGGCGGCAATAATATTTAAAATGGCTGCATCATTCTTATATAAGATAGATTTTGGTATCTCAAATTGTATGCTGCTTAATACAGAGTCGTTGGCATTTACGGTTTTATTTTGCCGAACCAGGTTTACATCTACCGGTATGCTTACCTTACGGGTAGGGAAAATATTAATGATCGAACCATCCTGTGAGGCTTGTGTTTTGTTGGGATTATCGCTACCAGCAAAATCTTTCATCATGGTATAAAGGTCCATGGGTTGAGAAGGATCGGTAATACCTGCCTGTTGTAAAAACTGGTTGGCCATACCGGCATTTCCGCCAAACACCCTCGATGCTTCATAGATCACATCACGGCTTGACCCTTGTATTTGCTCTTTAGTCCAGATGGGATCAATAGGATCGCTTTCGTTTACTTTATACCGTAATTGGTTGATGTACCAATCGGTTCCCAACAAGCTGCTATTGATCACCCTCACATCTTTTCTTATTCCCAATACTTCCTGGGCAAACCAAAGCGGATAGGTATCATTATCCCCAAATGAAATTAAAATAGCATTGGGTGCACAACTTTCAAGATAATCGGTGGCGAGGTCGGGCGCCAAAAGTTTTTTGCTTCTATCATGATCATTCCACTCCTGCGAAGCCATTAAAACCGGTACCGCAAGCAGGCATAAAAGACCTGCAATGAAATTACTCAGCTTTATATTTTTTAAATAGGGTAAAATAAGGTCCCTTACATAAAAAACACCCAGGCCTATCCAAATGGCAAAAGCATAAAACGACCCCACAAATGCATAATCCCTTTCACGGGGTTGGTTACCGGCCTGGTTAAGGTAAATTACAATGGCAAAACCGGTAAAGAAAAACAGCAACCCGGTTATAAAAGCATCCCTTTTATCTTTTTTAATTTGATAAAGCAGGCCCAGGATACCTAAAATAAAAGGCAAAGCAAATAATTTATTATTGGCTTTATTATGCTTTAAGGTATCGGGTAATTTGCTTTGATCGCCCAGCCTTATTTTATCAAAAAAGCCAATTCCGGTTTTCCAGTTCCCATCTCTTACATTACCCATATTTACCCCTTGTACATCATTTTGCTTACCGGCAAAATTCCACAGAAAGTAACGCCAGTACATCCAGTTTACCTGGTAGCTCATAAAGAAGCCGATATTTTCAGCCATGGTAGGCGCACGGTCCCATCTTCCCTGGTCGTCCTTACTAATTCCGGCCCATGCGGCATAATAATCGGCATGTTGCTGATCGTTGCTCATATCCCACATGCGTGGAAAAATGTGTTTATCCTGTGGCGCAAAAACATATTCCACCTTACGGCCGTTTTTTTCATAGCCGTTATCCGTTTTAATATAGGTATCGGTTACTTTGGTATCCTGAATTTCTGCGGTAAAATCCTGGCCATATAAGATGGGCCAATCGCCATACTGCTCACGGCTTACATAACCTACAAGGTTTACCGGGTTATCTACATTAAACATATCTACCGAAGGATTGGCGCTGCTGCGTACCAGGGTGGTAAAGTAAGTGGAATAACCCAGCAACATAAACAAGAAACTCCAAAGGCCGAGTTTTAAAAAGTTCCAGCCGTTTTTATTGGCCATTTTAAAACCAAAGTAAGCCAGCACGGCCATCAATACAAAGAAGAAGGCAAAGCCGCTAAAAAAAGGAAGTTTAAAACTATTTACAAATAAAATATCCAGGTTGCCGGCGCCTTTGATGCTCCATTGAATAACGGCTTTTTGTACTAGGCCGGTAATACCACAACCAATCACAAAAGCCCAAAAAGTACCCCACTTTGTAACAGTATATCTTTTGTAATAATAAATTAGTACCAGGGCGGGGATGGCCAGTAAGTTCAGCAAGTGAACGCCAATGGAAAGGCCCATCAGGTAAAATATGAGTATGATCCACCTGTCGGCTTTTGTAAAATGGCCTTTAATACCATTCTTTTGCTCTTCGGTAACATTATGCTCCCATTTAAGCATGGCCCAAAAAACAATGGCGGTAAAGAAAGAGCTCAATGCATACACTTCGCCTTCTACTGCGCTAAACCAAAAAGAATCGGAAAAAGTATAAGCCAAAGCGCCCACTACACCGGCTGCCATGATGCTAAAAATATGATCCCTTGTTAATTCATTATCTTCTGCAGATACAATTTTTCGGGCAAAGTGAGTGATGCTCCAAAATAGAAACAAAATGGTAAAGCCGCTGGCCATTGCACTCATGAGGTTAATACCGGTAGCAGCATGAGCCGGCCCAAATGGAGCCATAAACAGCCGGCCAATGAGTACAAAAAGCGGGGCGCCGGGCGGATGCGGTATTTGCAATTTGTAAGCGCTGGAGGCAAATTCACCACAGTCCCAAAGACTGCCATTGGCCTCCATGGTCATGATATATACCGCACAGGCAATAAAACATACCACCCAACCGGTAATATTGTTGATCTTTTTAAAACTCATTGGTAATAGTATTATAAGTGGGCAAATATAGTCATGTTTGGCTTTTTGTACTATGGGTTTATTCGATTTATGAATATTTTGAATTTTAATGAACAGGAGGCTCCATTATCTTTGGTGTTTCGATTTATGAAAAAAGTATTTATACAATTACATTTAGCGGTTTTATTAGCGGGGTTTACGGCAATTTTAGGAAGGCTGATTACACTTAATGAAGGTTTGCTGGTATGGTGGAGGCTGCTTATTGCCCTGTTGGTATTAGCGGTTTTGATGATTTTTAAAAAAGAATTAAAGAGCATTTCCCGTAAAGATTTTCTTAAAATATCCGGGGTTGGCGCTATTGTGGTTTTTCACTGGGTGGCTTTTTATGGCAGTATTAAATATGCTAATGTTTCGGTTGCGTTGGTTTGCTTTTCGGCAACCGGTTTTTTTACGGCTTTGCTTGAACCTTTACTATTGCGTAAAAAAATAGATTTTACGGAAGTGTTTTTGGGATTGCTGGTTATTGCGGGCATTTATATCATTTTTGATTTTTACCCGGAGTTTAAAAAAGGGATTTTATTTGGTATCGTAGCGGCAGTTGGCAGCGCCATTTTTCCCATTTTTAATAAAGAGCTCTTAAAACAATTTGAACCCAGGGTACTTACTTTTTATGAGTTTTTAGGCGGACTTATTATGCTGAGTATTCTTTTACCGGTTTACACATCCGTAACAAAGCCCGAATATTATATTCCCACAAATATGGATTTTATTTGGCTGGTGATATTAAGTGTATTGTGTACCGTTGTAATGTATCATTTACAATTACTGGCTTTAAAGAAAATTTCGGCTTTTACCGTTAACCTCACTTATAATTTAGAGCCGGTTTATGGGTTGCTGATGGCTTTTGTGTTTTTTAATGAAAATAAACTTTTCCATTCCCGGTTTTACATTGGATTGTCCTTAATTATTTTATCAATATTATTACACAGCTTGTTCCTCTTCAAAGAAAGAAAGCAGGCTTCATCGTAATAAAAACCTTTAATGCATGGCTTCACCAATATCCGGCAGTGGCGTTTTATCTTTTCTTTGACGAACGAGTAAAATAAAAGGTATGCAAACTAAAAAAGCAAAACCAAGGTATAAAAATACATCCATGTAAGCCATTATAGCCGATTGTTTGGAGACCATTCCATCCATTACTTTGTAAGCGGATTGTTGCGCTACATCTACCGGCAATCCTTTGCTTAAAAAACCATTTTTTAATAAAGCCAGTCTTTGCTGCACATCGGCATCGTTTACATTGAGCAATGAAACCATATCGCTACGGTACATCATGCTGCGGTTAGCAATAAATGTAGTAATACAGGCTACGCCAAAGGAGCCACCCAATTGCCGCATCATGCCGGTAAATGCAGCGCCCTGGCCTATTTGCTGTCCTTTTAAAGTACTTAAAGCCAGGGTAGTGATGGGTATAAAAAGTAACCCCAGCCCTGCACCCCTTGCTATGAGCATCCAAAAGAAATTATCGGCGCTGGTTTGTGGCGTAAGAATTTTGTAACCCCAAAAACTGTAAATAAAAAAGATAAATAACCCAATGGCCACTAAAAGCTGGTGCCTTACTCCTTTACTCAATAGTTTACCGATAATGGGCATCATAAATGCCGTAGTAAGCGCTGCAGGGATCATCAACATGCCGGATTGCATGGCCGTCCACCCTAAAATACTTTGGGTATAAAGCGGTATGATAAATGTAGAGCCGTATAAGCCAAACCCTAAAATAAAAGACATAAACGTACCAATGCGCAAATTGCCATTTTTAAGCACCCTGAGTTCAACGATGGGGTAAGCATAAGTAAACTGCCGCCAGATAAAAAAGAATAATCCAAAAATGGCCATAATGGTAAGAAAAATTATTACGCTGCTTTCAAACCAATCGTCTTCATGCCCTTTTTCCAAAATGTATTGCAGTGAGCCTACGGTAATACTCAGTAAAAAAATGCCCAGCCAATCTACCTGGTTAATGGATTTTTTTTCACTGTACTTTGGACTTCGTACAAATTGTAAAGTGAGTAAGGTTGCGGCAATGCCAATTGGAATATTGATGAAGAATATATTGGGCCAGGTGTAATTATCCACAATATAACCGCCAAGCGGTGGGCCAAGCGTGGGGCCAATAATAACCCCAAGGCCATAAATGGCTTGTGCCATTGCTCTTTTTTTTGCCGGGTAGCTTTCGGTAATTATGGTTTGTGAAGTTACCAGTAAGGCGCCGCCCCCAATACCCTGTAAAAACCGAAATGCCACTAACTCCCAAATGCTTGTGGAATTACCACATAAAAATGAAAAAACGGTGAATATAATTATGGAAGCTGCAAAATAATTCCTGCGTCCAAATTGCTGGGATAGCCAGCTCGTCATTGGCACAATAATTACATTGCCAATGGCATAAGCTGTAATAACCCAACCTACTTCAGAAAGTGTAGCGCCCAGGTTTCCCCTCATATCGTTTAAAGCCACATTTACAATTGTAGTATCTACAATTTCCAGCAATGCACATAAAATGGCGGTAAGCGTAATGATGGTTCGCCGGGCCCCATACTCCACTAATGAATCTTCCTGCATGGGTTTAATTTAAAAGAACTTCCACTTTTACATTCATGCCGGTTCGTATTTTACCAATGAGGCTGTCTGCCGTATTGGAGAAATCAATTTTAACCGGCAGCCGTTGCACCACTTTTACAAAATTGCCACTGGCATTATCGGGGGGAAGCAGGGCAAACGTAGCGCCTGTTGCCGGCGAAAATGAACTAATCACGCCTTCAAAACGGTGCCGTGGAAATGCATCAATTTCAATTTTTACTTTTTGTCCTTCGGCCATTCGTTCTACCTGTGTTTCTTTAAAATTGGCTACAATCCATTTGCTGTTATCCATTACAATACTAAATAATTGCGCCCCGGCCTGTACAAACTGGCCCGGCTGTACCGGCACTTTTGAAACAAAACCACTCCCTTTTGCCGTGATGATTGTATAAGATAAGTTCAGTTGGGCCTGGTCAACATCTGCCTGCCGTTGTTGTACCACTGCATTGGCCACTCCAATATTTTGAGAAGTGGCAACGGATTGTGAAGCTACGGCACCGGTTTGCTGAATGGCCTGCTTTTGTTGTTCAATCAGCACTTGCAATTGTTTGTCGGCCGATTGTTTTGCCGCCAATACCAACTCGTATTGTTGCTGCGTAATGGAATGATCCTTTATGAGGTTTTCATACCTTTTTAAATCTTCCCCGGTACGCCATACATTTACTTTTGCTACGGCTATTTGCGCTTCAATTGTTGCAATACCGGCTTTTGATGTTGACACCGATTTAATTGAGGCATCAGTTCCCGCCACTGCTGACGCTACATTGGTTTTTGCCGTTTGCAATGCGGCAAGGGCTTGCTGTACATGCATCAATTGATCCCTGTTATCCAAAATGATTAAGGTATCTCCTTTATGAACAAACTGGTTGTCTTTTACCCTCACTTCATTGATATATCCCGAAACCTTAGAAATTACCGGGCTTAAGTTTGAGGCCACCTGTGCATCGTCTGTTGCTTCATGGGTACGGCTGTACTGCCAGCGATGGTAACCCCAAAAACCCCCGGCAATAATAAGAATGCCCAGGATGATCCCAAATAAAGGATTGCGTTTCCTTTTCGTTGCTTCTCCAATGGATGCCGTGTTGGCTTCCGGTGTTTTGTTATTCTCCATTATTCCAATACTTTTTAATTGATCCCCTTATTTTTTAATAGCCTTTGGCAAAACCCCGGTTGTTTCCAACAATTTAAAATAGGCCAATGCAGCATCTGCCCTGGAATTAACCAGGTTAATTTTTGCTGCAAGCAGCGCCGCATCTGCGTCCAGTAAATCCGTAATGGTAACCAGGCTATTCTTATATTTATTTTGAGTAATTCTGAAATTTTCGCTGCTTTGCTCAAGCGCCCTTTCGTACACAAGCGTTTTTTTACCGGCAAACAAGGCATTTTGGTAGTCTTTATGTAAGGCCAGCTTTATGTTGTCGGTCAATTCATCTTGCAAGGCACTAAGTTGTTTTTCTTTAGCACGGGATTGAAGGAGTGTGGCATTTTTTTTCCACAGGTTAGCCAGGTTGTAATGAATGCCCACACCAAGATTAACCGCATTATACACCGAAATAAAATGAGGGATATTTGCCGCTACATATCCGCCCGAAAGTGATAAGGCAGGAAAACTTTGGGCCTTTGCCGCCCTGGTGGAAAACCCGGCTGCTTTTTGCTGTACGTTCAAGGATTGGAGGTCTTTTCGGCTGGTTAAGGAAAGCGCTTCAAAATAGTCCAGGGGCTGGTTGTTAAGCCCGGTTTGAATAAAGGAAGAGTCGGGTATTAATTGAGTTTCATCCGGTAAGCCCAGCAATAAATTCATACGCATCAAAGCCGTAGTATATTGATTGCCGGCATCAAGTAATTGCAATTCAATATTTGCCGTTTGCAGTTGGGCTTTAAGCCGGTCATTTCTTGCCATGATCCCATTTTCTTCCAGCCGTAAAAACATAGAATCTCTTTGCTGGGATGCGGTAAGGTTTTCTTTTAATACAGCAATTGATTTAGAAAATTTAAACAAGCCGGCAAAGGCATTGGCAATGGTAAAGGCAATCGTATTCTGGTCAGTTTCTGCATCCAACTCTGCCGCTTTTATCCCAAGCTTTGCCCTTGCTATGTCATATTTTATTCTATGGCCGGCATAGAGCGGTAAAGAAAGACTGGCCATGCCTATCATGGCTTGGTTGATGGTTGGCGCAGGTTCACTATTGCTGTTAGCATTACCCGTTTTCATTTTCATATCCACTTTAGCATTGGTGAGGCGCATATAACTTGCACTCCAATTAAAATCGGGGAGTTGATTATTTTGGGCGCCCAATAAAACGGCATGGGCTTCTTCAATTTTTGCCTTATCCATTTGCAGGTAACGGCTATGTTGCAGGCCCAGCGTTACCGCTTCCTGCAAGCTTATTTTTTTTATCTCCTGCGCCTGCAATTGCATCATAAAAAAGAGCAGGAAAATCATTATTGGGCAATATTTATTTCGTTTCATAACCTACCAGGTCTTTCATAATTGATTTTAAATGTTTTTTCATTTCGCCGAAATACCACTCATCATACTCCGGCTCGGGCTGGTTGTTCATCTTATACTGCTTATAAATAGGTTTGCTTTTCAATGCATAAAAAATAGTGCCGGTTAGGGTAGATTGCAAGAGGGTTACATCGGGGTGGCGGGTAAATACTTTATGGCGAATACCGGAGCGTAAAAGCGTTTCAAAAAGGTCTAAATAAATAAACCGGAAGTTCCGGATAAAAGAGAGAATGCGTTTGTTTTTGGTATTCACCTGTAGCGATAGCATTATGTGGAAAAAACTCTGGTTATTCTTTACATTCTCGATATACTCATCAATCAGTTTTTCAAATTTTTGCCATTCATTCATTTCTGTACGGTTTACAATTTGCCGCACATACTCCTGTTTTTCTGCCATTCTTGTTTGCAGCAGGCTTTCCAACAGTTTCTCTTTTGAACCAAAATAATATGATATCATAGCAATATTCACCCCGGCTTCTTTGGCTATTTCCCTTACCGAAGTTGCTGAAAAACCTTTTTGTGCAATGAGTCGTTCAGCCTTTGCCAAAATCATTTCCTGCTTAGATGATGTTTTAGCCATTCCATTCATGCCACAAAATTAAACATTTGTTTAAATTAATCAAACGTTTGTTTAATTTTTTTTAAATCCCTTTAAATTTCCATTACGGGTGGGCTGCAATTACAGGTATTGTATTTCGGTAATTACCGTAGAAAAGGCCCTGAACATATCCATAACGCCGCAATATTTTTCAGCAGACAGGCTAACGGCTTTTTCCATCTTTGGACGGTTTTCAGGCTCAAGTTTTATCGTATAGATCACTTTTACTTTAGAATAAACCTGGGTATGCTCTCCGGAAAGTTCAGCATCGGCATCAACAGAGAGGTTGGAGAAAGGCACTTTCATTTTATTTAAAATACTTACAATATCCACTGCTGTACAACCGGTTAAAGCCGCCAGCATCAATTTTTTAGGGCTTGGGCCGGCATTATCACCTCCATCAGACAGGCTTTTATCCATCACAACCTTATGGCCGTCAATTTCTGCTGTAAAATGCATTTTGTGGTCATGTTTGGTAGAAATAATATGGTTCATATGTATTTTATTGCTATTTTAAGTTAAAATAAGTCGTGTAAATAAAAATATTAAAAATATCCAAAATTCCCTCGTGGAAATCCGACAATTTTACCTACCTTTGCCGTCCAAAATTTTAGGAAATGGCTAGAGTATGTCAGGTTACCGGGAAAAAGCCGGTTACGGGAAACAAAGTTTCTCATTCGAATATTAAAACAAAACGCAGGTTTTTACCCAACTTACAAACCAAACGTTATTTTCTTGCAGAAGAAGACAAATGGGTAACCCTAAAAGTATCGGCAGAAGCCATACGCACCATTAATAAAAACGGCTTGTACTCCGTAGTTAAAAATTTGCGTGCCGCCGGAGAAAAAATTTAATTTTTTACATTTTATAATATACTGCAATGGCAAAGAAAGGTAACAGGGTTCAGGTAATATTAGAGTGCACCGAGCATAAAACAAGCGGTAAGCCCGGAACAAGCCGCTATATTACCACAAAAAATAAAAAGAACACCCCGGATCGTTTGGAGTTGAAAAAGTTCAACCCTATTTTAAAAAAAGTAACGGTTCATAAAGAAATTAAATAATTCACTCCCCGATTGAGTCGGTTAAAATAAATTGTTATGGCAAAAGCAGCAAAAACGGCGATAAAAACCAAAGACCAGAAAGCCGCAGCAGAAGCAAAAAACTGGAGCAAAGTGATTAAAACGGTTCGCAGCCCAAAAACAGGCGCTTACACGTTTAAAGAAGCCATTGTGCATAAAGACAAAATCAAAGAATTTTTGGCTAAATAATTAGCCTTACCTGTTTCCGTTAAAAGCTTCCTGATTGATTTCCGGAGGCTTTCTTTATTTTTAGGCTTCCCCTCACCATAAAATTGCAACTCGTATGGGATTTTTTGATAAAATATTTGGAAAAAAGCAGCAGCAGGAATCTATTGACCAGGGGCTGCAAAAAACCCGGGAAGGTTTTTTAGGTAAAATTTCCAGGGCCATTGCCGGCAAAAGCACCGTAGATGAAGAAGTGCTGGACCAGGTAGAAGATGCCCTGGTAACCGCCGATATTGGAGTGGAAACCACCGTAAAAATAATTGATGCCCTGGAAGCCCGGGTTGCCAAAGATAAATACCTTAATACGGCTGAACTGAATACCATTCTAAAGGATGAAATAAAAAATTTACTGGTATCTGCACCACAAGACAGCAGTTATAATAATTATGAATTACCCGCCGGGCATAAGCCGCATATTATTTTAGTAGTGGGGGTAAATGGCGTAGGAAAAACCACTACCATTGGCAAATTGGCCCATAATTTCAGCCTGGCCGGAAAATCGGTTTTATTGGGCGCAGCAGATACCTTCAGGGCTGCGGCCGTAGATCAATTAACCATATGGAGTGAACGAACCAATGTACCCATAGTAAAAAAAGAAATGGGTAGCGACCCGGCTTCGGTGGCTTTTGATACCGTTAAAAGCGGGTTGGTCAAAAATGCCGATGTGGTACTTATTGATACCGCCGGCAGGCTTCATAACAAAGCCCATTTAATGGATGAACTTTCAAAAATTAAAAAGGTTATTCAAAAAGTTATTCCCGAAGCGCCCCATGAAGTGATGCTGGTACTTGACGGCAGTACAGGTCAAAATGCTTTGGAACAGGCCAGGCATTTTACGGCCGCTACGGATGTAACGGCATTGACCATTACAAAATTAGATGGCACAGCTAAAGGGGGTGTGGTTTTGGCCATAGCGAACCAATTTAAAATTCCGGTAAAATTTATTGGTGTTGGAGAAAAGGCAGAAGACTTACTGGTTTTTGATAAAGATCAGTTTGTTAATGGATTATTTCAACTGCAGTAATTAACTTAAACGAAAAGGCCCCCAAGAATAGGGGCCTCGTTTACCAAAACTAACTGCTTATGAGAAATTCTTCATTTAAACTTGCTCCACAAATGTCGGATGAATTTGAGGTTTTTGGTGTTAAGATTTAGCTAAAGACTTGTTTACAAAACGGCAAAAAACCGTTAATATCTAAAAAAATGGCTTTTTTACTATACCCCGCCAATCATGGTCATGGTTTCTACAGCTGCAGTTTGGTTATGATCAAATGCCAATTGTTTATGATTGATAATATCTACAATAGTTCCAATTAAACACAAACCCCCGGTTAAAAAATAGAGAATACCCATACCCCATTGATTAATTAAAAAGCGGTGCACCCCTGCAAAGCCTACAAAACCCAGCAAGCAGGTAATTAAAATAACATCCGCTTTTTTTCTCCTGCTGTTATAGATGGAAATAAAAGTTTGGAGTTTATCCTGCGGCAAATCTTTGGTAAATGCTACCAGGTAGTTTAGTTCCTCTGCTTCTAATGAAGGTATTTGGCTGAGGAAAAGTTGATTGTTGTTCATGGCTTATTTTCTTAAAAGTGAATAAATACGATGCAAAATTATTAATAAGGCCGGAATACCAAAATAATGATTGTGCCAGGAAGACGAAAAATCAAGCATCATGGCATAATGAATTGCCCGGCCAATACCACAACCCGGGCAAAAAGGAAAATGCAAAAACTTAAATACACAAAGGCTATGTGCATCATTCCCCGGCTGTATAAAAAACAGCATGAGCAGGGCCAATACCCAAAATATGAGTTCGGGTTTAAAGGCGGTGGGTTTTATGGGGTAAGTTTTGAACAAGGCTAAAATTTAAAGTTTAGTAATTTTATGAATTACTGCAGGATATATAATTGCATCGCCATTACTTTTACTGTTTTGAATTTTTCTTACCACTTTCATGCCTTTAACCACTTTTCCAAAAACGGCATATCCCAGTCCATCGTTATTGGCCGAAGGCTCTCCGCCATCCAATTGTTTTTGATCGCCAATACAAATAAAAAATTCGGTTGTGGCTTTGCCATTGTTTACCCTTGCAAAAGATAAAGCCCCGCTAGTATGGGAGAGGCCCGTATTTTTTGGAGATTCCATTTCTATACCGGCCATGGTCTTTTGAAGCGTGGGGTTTGATTTAATGATACCGCCCTGAATAAATCCTGAATTATATTCCTCGCTAAGGCTTTCGTCTTTCATAACACGGTAAAAATTTCCGTTATTATAAAGCCCTTTGTCTATATAAGATAAAATGGCAGCAACCGTTTTAGGTGCTTTTTTAGGATAAAGCTCTGCCTCAATTTTACCAAAATCGGTATAAATTACAATATGGGGATTATCGTACTTTTTAGTACTGCAGGAAACCGTTATGAGTACCAGGCCGAAAAACAGTAGCTTCTTCAAGGCAAAATATTTATACAAATATACCTTTAATCAGCAGCTCAATGATCATTTAAGGGCAAGCCTCTTTTTTGCCATTCAATCCAATTAATATATTCCGGGGCTACCCGGCGTTCTTCCATAGTGATGCAGTTATCTACCGGGCACACTAATTTGCAGAGGTTACAACCTACACATTCTTCTTCTTTAATGGTATAGGTGTTATAAGGCATGCCTTTTTCAAGATGAATAGATTGGTGCGATGTGTCTTCGCAGGCGATATAACAAAGGCCGCAGTGAATGCATTTATCCTGGTTGATTTGTGCCACATGATGGTAGTTAATATCCAGGTCTTCCCAATGTGTAACGGCAGGAACTGATTTACCAATAAAGTCAGTAAGTTTTTTAAAGCCTTTTTCATCCATCCAGTTATTAAGGCCTTCGGCCATATCTTCCACTATTCTAAAACCATGATGCATGGCGGCGGTACACACCTGTACATTACTTGCACCCAATAACATAAATTCCACGGCATCCTTCCAGGTACTTACGCCCCCAATACCGCTTATGGGTACTTTGGATGTGATGTCGTCCTGGGCAATAGTAGTAAGCATTTTTAAGGCAATGGGTTTTACTGCAGGGCCGCAGTAACCACCAAATACCGATTTACCACCCACATAAGGATTGGGAACAAAATTATCCAGGTCAACCCCGGTAACGGATTGAATGGTGTTAATTAGGGACAATCCATTTGACCCGGCTTTTACTACAGACCTGCCGGTAGGCACCACGGAATGAACATTGGGCGTAAGTTTGGTAATTACCGGAATGGTAGCGGCTTCCATAACCCATTCCACTACCATACAGGCAATATCAGGATCCTGGCCAACGGCAGCGCCCATTCCTCTTTCGGTCATCCCATGCGGGCATCCAAAGTTGAGCTCAAAACCATGAGCGCCGGTATCTTCTACTTTTTTAATTAACTCGTGCCAACTTTTTTTATCATTATCAGCCATTAAGGAAACTACCATTGCCCTGTCGGGAAAAAGTTTAAGGCATTCTTTTATTTCTTTTAAGTTGATGTCCAACGGCCGGTCGCTAATGAGTTCAATATTATTTAACCCCATCATTCTTGCTCCATTATAATCTACGGCAGAATAACGGCTGGATACATTTTTAACCTGCGACCCCAGCGTTTTCCATACTACGCCACCCCAGCCTGCTTCAAAAGCCCTGAGTACGTTATATTTTTTATCGGTAGGTGGTGCACTTGCCAGCCAAAATGGGTTGGGGGATTTTATACCGAGGAAGTTTGATGATATATCTGCCATGAAATAGTTGTTATAGTGATGAGTTATGAGTTATGGGTTATGAGTGGTTAACTGATCCTATTTTAATGTTACAATCCGATATACTTTAAAATTGCTTTAGCACCATCTTTTCCGGCCTGCACGGCATCTACCACTTCTTTACCGCCATTTACCGCATCGCCGCCTGCAAATACCCCTTTAATATTTGTTGCACAATTTTCATCAAGGGTTATTTTTCCTTTTGAATTTGAAATGCCGTATTGGTTGATTAAATTTTCAAAAGGCATTTGCCCGGCGGCTTTTATGATCATATCCACTTCCAGGGTAAAGGTTTCGCCGGTATCTACAGGTGAGCGCCGACCGCTTGCATCCGGAGCGCCCAATTGCATTTTACTGCACAGTAATGCCTTTACTTTTCCATTTTCAGTAATTACTTCTTTGGGTGCAGCCAGCCAAATCACTTCACAGCCATCCAGCAATGCCAATTCCAATTCAACCTGGGTGCAGGGTTTTTCATTTTCGGTTCGCCGGTATAGAATGGTCACTTTATTTGCACCAAGGCGTTTTGCCTGGGTTGCAGCATCTATTGCCGTCATGCCTAATCCAATTACGGCAACATTATCACCTACAGCAACCGATGAAAAACCGTTATTTCGTAAAGTGTAAATAAAACTTATGGCGTCTTCAACACCAGGTGTATTTTCACCCGGAATATCGAGTTGCCGGGCCATACCAACACCTATTGCAAGATAAACGGCATCGTAATTTTTTTGAAGTTCTTCAAGGCTAATATCTTTCCCTAATTCTTTTTGATATTTGATTGTAATTCCTCCCACTGCGGTAATAAAATTCACTTCATCGTCGCAAAACTGTGGAGTTACTTTGTAAGCGGCAATTCCATAGGTCATTAAACCGCCGCCTTTATTTTCTTTTTCAAATATAGTTACCTCTACACCCTGGCGGCTTAAAATATGGGCGCAACTCAGGCCTGCAGGGCCAGCGCCAACAATGGCCACTTTTTTTCCATTAGAAGGCTTTCTTTCAAATAATTGCCAGTTATTTTTAATGGCTGCATCGGTGGAAAACCTTTGCAGCCTCGCAATAGGAATAGGCTTTTCTTCCATAAGGTTATACACGCAAGCGCCTTCGCAAAGTTTCTCAACCGGGCACACCCTGCTGCAACCTGCACCCATTATATTGCTGCTTAAAATGGTATGTGCCGAGCCTTTAATATTATCTGTGGTAATTTGTTTAATAAACTTTGGGACATCAATACTTGTAGGGCAACTTTTTGTACATGGCGCATCGTAGCAAAAAAGACAGCGATTGGCTTCTACCAAAGCGGCATTCAACGTTTCAAACGGTGGGTGAACATCGCTGAAATTTTGCTGATATTCTTCCGGGGAAAGCCTGTTTTTCTTAATCATTTATTTGACGATTAAACACTAAAATTTGAAATACCGATAAAAGGCATTTCTTTTCAAAAAAATTAAAGTTCGGTTAACCTACCATAAGTTTCGGGGCGCCTGTCCCTAAAAAACTGCCAGGTTGCCCTTACTTCTTCAATCATATCCAAATCAAAATCGGCGATGAGCAATTCGTCATTGTCTTCGCTGGCTTGTGCAAAAATTTGCCCCCGTGGATCCACAAAATAACTGCTGCCATAAAATTTTCCGAGGTTCCAGGGTTTTTCATGGCCAACACGGTTAATGCAGCCCATAAAATAGCCGTTGGCGGCTGCATGTGCAGGCTGCTCCAGCTTCCATAAATATTGTGAAAGCCCTGCTACCGTTGCGGAAGGATTATATACTATTTCTGCACCATTTAATCCAAGTATCCTTGCCCCATCGGGAAAATGGCGGTCATAACAAATATATACGCCTACTTTGGCATAGCGGGTTTCAAAAACCGGGTAACCCAGGTTGCCGGGTTTAAAGAAAAACTTTTCCCAAAAACCTGAAGTATGCGGAATGTGATTTTTTCTATACTTGCCTAAATATTTTCCATCGGCATCAATCACTGCGGCGGTATTATATAAAACGCCTGCCTGTTCTTTTTCATAAACAGGCACCACAATAACCATACTGTATTTTTTGGCATACTCCTGCATGCGTTCAATGGTAGGGCCGGGCACGGTTTCGGCGCTTTCGTACCAGGCTTTATCCTGCCCGGGGCAGAAATAAGGCGTATTGAAAATTTCCTGGAAACAAAGGATTTGTACCCCTTTTTTACCGGCTTCTTCAATGTAAGGAATATGCTTTTGCATCATAGCTTCCTTTATTTCTTCTATACTTCCCTCTCCTTCAGTTTTAGGTAATGAAAGTTGAATAAGACCTGATTTAATTTTTCGTGGCATAGTGAAATGGTTGATTTAAGAAATGCTTGAATTGTATTAAGTGCAATTAAATATTTTGCTTAACTTTTTTTCTTTTGATAAATTTACCAAAACCTTTTGATACTTTACATTCATTGTTATTTATAGCAATAGTTCCCCTCAGTAAAACGGTTTTAATTTTTCCGGTACATTCCCAACCTTCATACCCGCTATAATCTACATTCATGTGATGTGTTTTGGCCGAGAGCTGATGGGTTTCTTTAGGGTCAATAAGTATAAGATCAGCATCGCTACCCACGGCTATGGTTCCTTTTTGGGGAAACATGCCAAATATTTTTGCGGCATTTGTGGAAGAAACTTCAACAAATTTGTTTAAGCTGATTTTTCCTTTGTTTACCCCTTCACTAAATAACAGTTCCATCCTGTTTTCAATTGCCGGGTGGCCGTTGGGGATTTTGCTAAAATCATCCTTGCCCATCAGCTTTTGCTCCCACATAAACGGGCAATGATCGGTAGCAACCACTTGTACCAGGCCCTGGTTGATACCGGCCCAAAGAGTTGCCTGGTCTTTCTTTTCACGCAAGGGCGGGCTCATCACCCATTTGGCACCATCTGCTCTTTCATATAAGGAGGCATCAATGATTAAATATTGAATACAGGTTTCTACAAAAAGGTTTTGGTTTCTTTTAGTGGCATTACGTACGGCATTTAATGCACCCTCGCAGGTAAGGTGAACAATATAACCGGGGCAACCCGTATAGTTGGCCATATCTGCAAAACGTTCGGCGGCTTCGGCCTCGGTAACTTCGGGCTGAGATAAATAATGATACAATGGGGAAAGGTTCCCTTCATTGCGGTGCTTTTGAACCAGGTAATCAATCATATCGCCATTGGTGGCATGTACATTTATTAATCCGCCTTGTTTTTTTACTTCTTCCATCAGGCCAATCATTTGCCTGTCGTCAATCATTAAAGCGCCTTTATAGGCCATAAATGTTTTAAAAGAAGTGATGCCTTCCTGCTCAATAAACTGTTGGATTTCTTTTTTGGTTTCTTCGTTAAAATCGGTTACGGCCATGTGAAAGCTGTAATCGCCTACACAATTCCCGTTGCTTCTTCCCCGCCATTCCTCCAGGGCCGATTGTAACGAGTTGCCCTGCTTTTGTAAAATAAAGTCAATAACCATCGTAGTACCGCCAAATAAGGCCGCCCTTGTACCGGTTTCATAATTATCGCTGCTGAAGGTTCCCATAAAAGGCATATCCAGGTGCACATGGGGATCAATACCTCCCGGCAGCACTAATTTTCCGGTTGCATCAATTACCGTATCTGCATTTACCTTTAAATTTTTGCCAATGGTGGAAATGGTTTCCCCTTCAATAAAAATATCGGCGGAGTAATCTGCATCGGCTGTAACAATCCTTCCGTTTTTAATTAATATACTCATCTCGTTCTTTTATATGATGAATGTTGATTTTTATTTAAGTGGCATGGTGCACTTTTGAAAAATTCAAAAACTTAAACGGCTACTTCTTTTGTTTCATTAATAAATAATAAATGATCCCACTCACCACAAAACCCACAAACCATGCATAGTGATATAAATGGTTTATCCAGCCGGGAAATGCAGTTGCGCTAATTATTTTTATTTGAAGCAAAAAACCCGGCAGGTTGGGCAGCACGCCCAGCAATAAAGCAATAATTGCTTTTTGATTAAAGCCTTTTTGGTAGGCATAAATCCCGTTAGCATTATACAGTTCATCCAGCGCCAATTCTTTTTTCCGTATAAAAAAATAATCTGCAATCATAATTCCTCCCACGGGGCCAAGCAAACTGGAGTAAGCAATTAACCAGGTAAAAATATAGCCGTTGGGGTCTGCAATTAATTTCCAGGGGAAAATAAGAACGCCAATAATACCGGTGATGTAACCCCCCGTTCTAAAATTTATTTTTTGAGGGGCAAGATTGGCAAAATCATTTGCCGGGCTTACAATATTAGCAGCAATATTGGTGGCCAGGGTTGAAATAATAATCCCTATCATTGCTACGGTGGCCATAATTTTATTATCGAATTTTGCGGCAAGTTTTACAATATCCCATTCGGTATTGCCGTAAATAATGGCCGTTGCAGATGTAACAATTACGCCCACAAAAGCAAAAAATGCCATTGAAGGCGGCAGACCGATGATTTGGCCATTTACCTGCGCCTTTTGCGATTTTGCATACCTTGTAAAATCGGGGATATTTAATGAAAGTGTTGCCCAAAACCCAACCATACCTGTTAATGCCGGAAAAAAAAATGACCAAAACTCACGACTTGATGAGAATTTACTGGGCTGGCTTAAAATGGGGCCAAGGCCTTTTGCTGCAACAATTGCCCATACTAATAATGCCAATGCAGCAACAGGCAAAAAAATGGCTTTAAATACCAGGAGTTTTTTAATGCTGTCCACACCAAGGTAAATGATATACATGTTTAATGCCCAAAATGCCAAAAAGCATATCATTGGAAAGGCCTGCGGTATTAAAGCGGCGTTATCTATTTCGGCCAAAGAAGGAAACCAAATGCGAAAAATATTGTATAATGATGCTCCACCTATCCAGGTTTGAATGCCAAACCATCCGCAAGCCACAATTGCCCGAAGCATTGCCGGAATATTAGCGCCCCGGGTACCAAAACTGGCCCTTACAAATACCGGGAATGGAATGCCGTATTTTGCACCTGCATGACCATTTAAAATCATGGGTATTAAAACGATGCAATTGCCCAAAAAGATGGTAAGCACAGCCTGCCACCAATTCATCCCCCCATCTATTAAAGAACTGGCCAGCATGTAGGTAGGGATACATAAACTCATGCTAATCCAAAGCGCTGCATAGTTCCAGGTTCCCCACTTACGGTTATTAGCCGTAACCGGGGCAAGGTCTTCATTAATAAGTGATGAATGATTGCTCTGGGTCATGTACAGGTTTATCTTGAATATTGAAAATTGAAAAATTAAAAGCCTTATTATCCAATTGTGCAAACTATGATTTTGCTCAAGCTATACTTTCATCGGCAATACTTAAAGCTTCGCTAATTATTTCCAACCCTTCGTCAATTTGCTCTTTAGTTACAATTAAAGGTGGTGCAACAAAAATAAAATTCCATCTTACAAAAGTGTACATGCCCAGTTTTTTGATTTTTGCGGCAACTTTATTCATTACCGTCATTTCTTCTGCATTTGCATTAAAGGGCGCAAGGGGTTCTTTGGTTTTTCTATTTTTCACCAATTCTATACAGCCTAATAAGCCGGTATTCCTAAAATCTCCTATGGATGGATGTTTCTTCATGAGTTCGGCCACTTTTTGCTCCATATATTTACCCATTTCTGCGGCCCGGTCTATTAAGTTTTCTTCTTCGTAAATTTTAATGGTTTCCAAAGCTGCGGCACAGCAAACCGGGTGGGCCGAATAGGTTAATCCCAAAGGCAAAACCGCATCGTTATATTTAGCTGCAATTTTTTCACTCACCTGCAGGCATCCAAAAGGCAGGTAGCCGCAGGTTAACCCTTTTGCCATTACAATCATATCCGGAACCACATCATGGTTTTGAAACCCAAACCATTTTCCGGTACGGCCAAAGCCACTCATCACTTCATCCATAATAAGTAAAATACCATGCTTTTGGGTAATCTCCCTCACGGCTTTTAAAAATCCAATAGGATATTTCAAGCATCCCGAAGTGCCGGATTCGCCTTCAAGCAAGATGGCGGCAATGGTGTGAGGGCCTTCATAAGCAATAATCCGTTCCAACTGGGCCACGGATTCTTTTAATAAATTTTCGGCTCCATATTCCCAGCGATATAAATAAGGTAAATCAAAATGTACAAAATTGGGCGCCTGGTTTACATCTACCGGAATTCTTCGTGGATCGCCACCTGCCGATATTGCACCCATAGTAGCACCATGATAAGATTGGTAACGGGTAATAATTTTATGGCGCCCGGTATAAAGCCTTGCCAGCTTAATGGCATTTTCGTTTGACGTTGCGCCGCAAAGCGTAAAAAAAGATTTGTTTAAATCTCCCGGGCAAATTTCTGCCAGTTTTTTCCCCAGGTCGGCCCTCACTTTGGTAACGCAGCTTGGCGATACATAAGCCACTTCTTTCATTTGCTTTACAACAGCTTCGGTAATGCGCTGGTTTCCGTGACCAATATTGAGATTGATAAGCCCGCTTGAAAAATCAAGAATGCGGTTGCCATCGTAATCGTAAAGGTAAACGCCCTCGGCGTGTTTTATGGCAATGGGATTGGTACCTTTTTGCTTGCTCCAGCTAAATAAGGTGTACTCTTGCGCATCATTAATGATTTCTGTTGCCAAAGACAAGGTTTGTGATGGTAGCATAATAAAAATTTTTATACTAAATTATTTTTTCTAATCCTGGTTATAATCCCCCGTGGAAAAAACTCCCACACCCATTAAGCGGTTTGTAACTATAGTTTTTTATGACATCCAGTTTACTCCCGCTTCGGGGTTCCATTTGGTGGTGCTCTTTTTAAGTTTGGTCCAAAATTCAATTGAACTTTTTCCGGTAATATCGCCCACCCCAAACTTACTTTCGTTCCATCCGCCAAAGCTAAAAGGCTCCCTGGGAACGGGTACCCCCACATTAACGCCAATCATACCGGCGCTGGCATGATCAATGATATAACGGGCCAGCCCGCCATTTTGGGTAAACACGCTGGCCGCATTTCCATAGGGATTTGCATTTTCAATTTCCAATGCCTCATCAATGGTATTGGTGCGCATAATGGAAATTACCGGCCCAAAAATTTCTTCTTTAGCCACACTCATTTGTGGTTTTACAAAATCAATTACGGTAGGGCCAACATAAGTGCCGTTTTCTTTTCCTTCCACTTTGGCTCCACGGCCATCCACTAAAATTTTTGCTCCGTCTTTTTCTGCTTCGGCTATATATCGTTCTATGCGTTCTTTACTTTCTTTATTGATCACAGCGCCAAGGTTTACGCCGGGTACTACTTTTTTGGCCTCTGTAACAATCTTATCTATAATGTGATCTACATTTCCCACGCCTACCATGGCGCTTGCCGCCATACAACGCTGGCCTGCACAACCACTCATGCTGGCTACCACGTTGGCGGCGGTCATATCTTCTTTTGCATCGGGTAAAACCATTAAATGATTTTTTGCACCGCCTAAAGCCAGGGCTCTTTTATAATTATGTGTAGCTCTTTGATAAACTATTTTGGCCACTTTTGTAGATCCTACAAAAGATACGGCTTCAATGGCCGGGTGGTCGCAAATAGCATTTACAATTTCCACATCACCGTTTACAATATTAAAAACCCCATCCGGAAGGCCGGCTTCCTTTAATAGTTCTGCAATTTTAATACAACTCAACGGCACTTTTTCCGAAGGTTTCATAATCATACAATTGCCGAGGGCAATGGCATTGGGAATGGTCCAGTTGGGTACCATTGCCGGAAAATTAAAGGGAACTATGGAGGCCACAACGCCCAGCGGAACATGCTCGGTACGGCATTCCACGCCTTTGCTTACTTCTAAAACTTCGCCGGAAACCAGCTGGGGTAATGAAGTTGCAAATTCCGTAAGCTCAATACATTTTTCCACTTCGGCAACGGCTTCTCCCAGCGTTTTACCGTTCTCTTCCTGCACCAGGGCTGCTAATGCATTTAAATCCCGTTCCAGCAAAGTTTTATATTTAAAAAAAACCTGCACCCTTTCTTTTATGGGTCTCCTGCTCCATTCCGGGAAAGCTTCTTGGGCTGCCTGCACGGCATCGTTTAAATCTTTTGCTGTACTCAAAGGAACGGTGGAAAGCAAAGAACCATCTATGGGTGATACCACTTCTAAAGTTTTTTGAGATGAAGCAGCTACCTGTTTTCCGTTAATGTAATTTTTTAAAGGGGGATATTTCATGAAATACTGTTTAAATATGATTGCAATTTACAAAAAGTGTAAGGCAATTTGGTAATTACCGGCACTCTATGAATTATTGATTTTGCAAAAAAATAAATTAATAATAAATTATTTAAAGAATAACTAAATAAAAATTAAAAATAATGCATTTTGAGCAAAAATTTAAAAGATAATGCTTATTTTCCACGACAATTAACATTGCAATGAGTTTAAAAGACGAAAACAGCCTAGATGAGTTAGATTTTAAAATTCTTTCTGAGCTTCAGAAAGATGGGCGGATGTCCTTTACCGAAATGGCCGAAAATCTTAGTGTATCTGTGGGTACCATTCGAACAAGGCTCAATAAATTAATTTTGGACGAAACGGTAAATATTATTGGCAGGGTAAACCCCGATAAAGTGGGTTTTAAATGTTATGCGCATATTGCGGTTTTTGTAAGGCCGGCAACCCTAAAGGAAAAAGTTGCTCAAAAAATTGCCAAACTACCCGAAGTGAGTTTCCTGGCCATGACCAGTGGCGATTACGATCTTGAAGTGGATGTGATGTGCCGGGATAATAATCACCTGGTAAACTTTGTAGACGAAATCAGTAAGGTGGAAGGGGTAAACCAAACCAAAACCACCATCTATTTTAAAGTGTATAAATATGCCCAGCCCGATCTTAAATTACTAAACACCTGATTGGAGGGTTTAAGTTGCTGCAATATTTTTTCTCCCCGTCCGTTCCCCATATATGCCCAAATTGATTTTTTTTATTTTTGCTTTTTGCAGTGCAACTCATGTTATTGCTCAAAAAAAGGATCCACAAAATATAGTGATTCCCACCTACGAACAGTGTAAGGAAAAATGGAATTATATTTTTGTAAAAGATACCCTTTGCGGCACAATTCTTTATTATGAAAATCCACCTTTTGCCTGCGGTAAACTTTCTTCTGCATCTATTACGATCATAAAAACCACAAAAGGCGACAGCCTTCGTATTTTACAGGTTTGCGATACCACTACATCATTATTTATCAAACAAAAAATTTGGGTTATTCCTGATTATACTGCGTACCGCAATATTGCTTTACCCTTTAATACCAGCAAATCAGACTGCGAAGTAAAGAATACCCTTTATGGAATAATAAAAATCCGAAAGCCCGGATGACAGCCGCCATTTAAACACTTACGGCAAGCCAGGCCATCATTCCCATACCCTGTTCAATGGCATCCTCATCCACGTTAAATGTTGGCGTATGTACACCGCTGGATATGCCTTTGGCTTTATTGGCTGCACCCAGCCTAAAAAAACAAGCCGGAATTTGCTGTGAATAAAAAGCAAAGTCTTCAGCGCCCATTCTTAATTCTGTTTCAAAAACTTTTTCTTTGCCTGCATATAACGCGGCCTGGTCCTTTGCTTTTTGGCTCAAATCTACATGATTGAAAACGGCAGGATAGCCAATATCAATATGAACCTCTGCGGTGGCGCCCATGGCAGCAGCCGTTTCTTCCACATATTTTTTTATGAGTTTATGCGCCTCAAAACGCCACTCTTCATTCATGGCCCTAAATGTACCCATTAGCTTTACTTCCGAAGGAATCACATTGGTTGTAGTACCCCCCTGAAAAGAGGTAATCGATAATACGGATGGATTAAAAGGGTTATTATTCCGGCTGATGATTTGCTGTAATCCCGTTACCAAATAAGCGCCAATAAGTATGGGGTCTGCAGTAAGTTGTGGAGCGGCTGCATGGCCACCTTTGGCTTTGAGAGTAATATATATTTCATCGGCACTGGCCATAACCATGCCTCCTCTAAAACTAAATTCACCCGCCTCCATTACCGTATGCACATGTAATGCAAATATTTTTTGAGGAACAGGATTGAGCAGTACTCCTTCCCGTATCATGATGCTGGCGCCGCCCGGATTTTTTTCTTCGCCGGGTTGAAAAATACATTTTACCGTTCCCTCCCACCGGTCTTTTAAACGATGCAATATTTTAGCTGCGCCAAGCAGGCATGCGCTGTGTACATCATGGCCGCAGGCATGCATGATGCCGGTATTCTTTGATTTATAATCCACATCATTTTGCTCTTCTATGGGTAAGGCATCTATATCGGCCCTTAATGCCACCACTCTTGATGAAGGGTTTTTCCCATCTATGATGGCTACAATACCTGTGGTTGCCATAACGGTAAAAGAAATGCCTATGAGCTGTAATTGCTTTTGAATATAACTGGATGTTTCAAATTCCCGGAAACTGAGCTCAGGATGGGCATGCAAGTGCCTCCTAAATTGTATCATATCATTTTTAAATGCTCCGGCCAGTAATTTAATTTCGTCAATCATGCATCGAAGGTAATTGAAACCCAAATGTTAAGGCGCAATCTCTCCCAGAACTTTTCCTACACAACCGCTGGGCATTTGAATTTTTAGCAGGGCGGCTACCGTTGGGGCAATATCCGTCATATACACTTCCCGGTGTGTTGCTCCGGCTTTTATTTTCCATCCAAACCATAATAAGGGAATATGGGAGTCATAAGGGTTCCACATGCCATGTGTTGTTCCCTTTGCGCTACCTGAAAAATAGCCTGGTTTTATGGTATAATAGATGTCGCCGCTTCTAACCGGGTTGTAAGCATTAATTAGCCTTGAATGTATAGGCTCCGGAAGGGTGGTTTGAGCTAATTGGGCCATTTCAAATACATCTACTACAAATGGAAATTGCCTTACAATATCCATTACTTTATATTTTACTTTGGAAACATCTTGTCCTGATTTTTTTATGGCATCCATGTCCAGGTACAATTGGTAATTATCGGAGTTTACGATTATTTTCTTAATTCCAAAAACAGCCTCAATGCTATCGTTTATTGTATGTACAAAGGTTTTGTTATCGAAAACAGCACCGGGGAGTTTATGGGCATTTAAATAGGCTGGTATATGATTTACCGCATGGTCTGCCGTTAGAAAGAAAAGGTATTTACCTTTACCAATATGGGTATCGAGGTAACTTAAAAAATCTGCAATATCCCGGTCGAGGCGTATATAGGCGTCTTCAATTTCCAGTGAATTAGGCCCATTTCTATGCCCGATATAATCCGTTGAAGAAATACTAACTGCTAAAAAATCGGGTACCGTATTTTGACCGAGTTGTTCGTGCTCAATGGCTTGCCTGGCAAAGTTAAAGGTATAGGTAGCCGCAAAGGGAGTTGTTTTAAATGCCGAATATTTTTCTTTTGCTTCAATGGAATTTAAGTCATAAGGAAAACTATTGTTTTTTTGCCCACTGTATGTGCCTTCAAAATCATTTGCATCGTTATTGCTTTGCAAATACTTTTGTTTATCCAGCAAAAGGTTCCAGCTCTTGCTCATATACACTGCAACTTCATCGGCATCGTTTATTTTTTTAACCCATCCGGGTAAGTTTTGCATATAGTAGCTGCTGGTAATCCATTTTCCTTCCTTATCATCATACCAGTAAGCCGCATTGGCGCTATGGCCGGCAGGCAAAATACTTCCCCGGTCTTTTAAAGAAACGCCAATTACTTTACTTTTAAAATTTGTACCGAGCCTTAGTTCATCGGATACCGTAGTAACCCACAAATTAGCAGGGCTCATTTTTCCCTGCCGGGTACCTGAGCCAACGGTAGATACGGTTGAATCATCCGTGCAATAAACTTTTTTGCCCATGCTGCGTTCATACCAATTATTACCCATAATACCGTGTATTGCCGGTACGCTGCCGGTATAAACACTGGTATGCCCTACCGCAGTATAGGTAGGCAAATAGGGTATAAAGGTATTTTCAAAGCTATATCCATTGTTCAGCAACCTTTTAAAACCATCATTACCGTAATTTGCTCCAAAACGGTATAAATAATCCCACCTCATTTGATCAATCACCAGACCCACCACTAATCTGGGATTTTCGCCGGCATTTTGAGCATAAGTATGGAAAGCATTGAAGTGGAAAGCCAGTATAAAAAGCAAAAAAAATTTTCTCATTGCTATACTATTTTAAAGTAAAGTTAACTGAAAGTAAATGGAAATGTTAGGGGTTCAATATACCGCTTGGCAGCAATTCCTTAATTTTGCAACAATTTTCTACTTCACATTTTTAATTTTTATATGTTATGGCAGATCTATTTGAAAAACTGGTACAGAATAGCGGACCAATAGGTCAGCATATGGAAAGGGCCCACGGATATTTTGCATTTCCCAAACTGGAAGGAGAATTGGGGCCAAGAATGAAATTCAGGGGCAAAGAAATGATTGTATGGAGCCTGAACAATTACTTAGGGCTGGTAAACCACCCCGAAGTGAGAAAAGCAGATACGGAAGCGGCTGCAAAATACGGCATGGGAAACCCAATGGGAGCCCGAATGATGAGTGGTAACACTGCCCAGCATGAAGAGTTGGAAAAAGTAATCAGCCAATTTGTAAAAAGAGAAGATGCCATGTTGCTGAATTTTGGCTACCAGGGCATAATGAGTTGCATTGATGCGCTTACCAACCGGCGTGATGTAATTGTATATGATGCCGAAAGCCATGCCTGCCTTGTGGATGGAATACGCCTGCACATGGGCCAAACCTATGCCTTTAAGCATAACGACATTGCCGATTGTGAAAAACAATTACAGCGAGCCGTAAAAATGACAGAAAAAACCGGGGGCGGTATTTTAGTGATTACCGAAGGGGTATTTGGCATGGATGGTGAACAGGGTATTTTAAAAGAAATTGTAGCCTTAAAAAAGAATTATCCTTTCCGGTTATTGATTGATGATGCCCATGGCTTTGGTTATATGGGACCAACCGGCGCCGGCGCCGATGAAGCACAGGGGTGCCAGGATGAAGTGGATTTATATTTTTCCACCTTTGTAAAAAGCATGGGAAGTATTGGCGCATTTATTGCCGGGCCCAAAAATATTTTAATGTACTTAAGGTATAATGTACGTTCTCAAATTTTTGCAAAAAGCCTTCCATTAATAATTGTAGATGGAATGATGAAGCGGATGGAAATGTTGCAAACTATGCCGGAGCTTAGGGAAAAATTATGGAACAATGTGCATAAACTCCAGGCAGGATTAAAAGAACGGGGATTTGACATTGGCCAAACCAACAGCCCGGTTACACCTATTTATATGAAAGGCGATGTGCCGGAAGCCACTCAAATGGTAATGGACTTAAGAGAAAACTACCACATTTTTTGTTCGATTGTAGTTTATCCTGTTATTCCAAAAGGGGATATTATTTATCGTATTATTCCAACGGCCGCACACAGTGATGAAGATATTGAACGCACACTCAAAGCCTTTGAGCAAACAAAGAAAAAGTTGGATGCCGGGGCTTACAAAGCCGAAAAAATTCCGGATATGGCCGAAAAAGTATAACCTGCCGGTTTCATAATTTTTTATAAAGGAATTTGCCAGGTTGAAATTCAAGGCTAACGGATTATTCGGCCATCATTTCCTTTACTGCCCTTATAATATCTTCGGTATTGGGTTTGCTGAAATAATCCCCATCACTTCCATAACCTGGCCGGTGATCTTTTGCCGTAATGGTTCGTGGGCTTACATCCAGGTGCCGGTAACCTCCCTGCTCTTCCATTACTTTATTGAACATAAATGCCGTAGCTCCACCGGGTACATCTTCATCAATAAAAATTATTCTATTGGTTTTTTTAAGCGATTGTACAATCGCATGATGGATATCAAAAGGCAAAAGGGTTTGTACGTCTATTACTTCACAACTAATGCCCGATGATTGCAGAATGCCTGCCGCTTCATCCACAATACGCAAGGTGGAGCCATAACTTACCAAGGTAATATCTTCACCCGGGCGTATAATTTCAGGTACCCCAAGGGCTATTTTAAATTCCAATAAATTGGAGGGTAATTTTTCTTTTAAACGATACCCGTTTAAACATTCTACAATAAGCCCCGGATCATTACTTTCTAATAACGTATTATACATTCCTGCGGCTTGTACCATATTTCTGGGTACGCATACATACATGCCTCTAAGCGCATTTATTACAACAGCCATTGGGCTGCCGCTATGCCAAATACCTTCAAGCCTGTGGCCACGGGTGCGTACAATGATGGGTACACTTTGCTGGCCTGCCGTTCTAAAATGTGTAGTAGCCACATCATCACTTAGCGGTTGTAATCCATACAATAAATAATCCAGGTATTGAATTTCTGCAATGGGACGAAGGCCTCTTAAAGCAAGCCCAATCCCCTGCCCTATGATGGTTAGCTCCCTTATTCCCGTATCAAATATGCGGCGCTTTCCATATTTTTCCTGCAGGCCGCTAAAACCCTGGTTTACGTCGCCAATCATACCCAGGTCTTCTCCAAAAGCCATCACTTTAGCATTTGCGGCAAACAAGGCATCAAAGTATTTATTCAACACTTCAAAACCGTTAATTACCGGTGCATCTTCCGCATATTCAGCATTAACCCCCTTCACATTTAAAGCAGATTTTTCACCCTGGTTATATAAATGACTGTCATAAACCCTGGCGGTGTTATTCAGCAGGTTTTGATAATAGGTTTCCAGGCCGGTACTTTTATTGCCATTAAGTTCATGGAGCTGGACACAAGTTGCCAGCGCTTTTAAAACATCCCTGCGTAAGGGTTCTTTTATTGACCTGAGTTCGGTGATAATTTTTTGAATGGATTCATTATCGGGTGATGAAGTTTGAATGATTTCCACGGCTTCATTCAGCATTGCCCTAACCGGGGTAATATATTTCTCCCAGGCTAATTGCCGGCCTTCTTTTACCAGTTGCTTTGCCTGGTCTTCAATTTGCTTTAACTCATCTTCATCACACAGTGCATTGGCCAGCAACCATTCTTTCATTTGCTTAATGCAATCCCATTCTTTTTCCCAATCCAGCCGTTCGGCGGATTTATAGCGTTCGTGGCTGCCGGAAGTGGAGTGGCCCTGAGGCTGTGTAATTTCTTCCACATGAAAAAGTGCCGGGGTATGGGTATCTCTTATTTTTTGAATGGCAGATTCCAACACCTCACACATGCCTGCATAATCCCATCCTTTTAATTTATAAATATCCAGGCCGTTGGTATCGGCATTCTTTTGCATTCCAGCAAGCGCATCGGAAATAGAGCTTTTAGTGGTTTGAAATTTTTTGGGAACAGAGATCCCATAACCATCATCCCAAACAAAAACAGCCAATGGTATTTTTAATACTCCGGCTGCATTTATGGTTTCCCAAAAATGCCCTTCACTGGTGGACGCATCTCCTATAGTGCAAAAACAAATTTCGTTTCCACGATTACTTAAGTTAGTATATTGCTGAAGCTCCGGAATATTTCTAAAAGCCTTAGAAGCAAAGGCCAGGCCCAATCCCCTGGCCATTTGACCCGCAGTAGGCGCAATATCTGAAGAAACATTTTTCAACTCAGCCAGGGGCAGCCAGTCGCCATCCTCATCCACAAATTTTGTGGCAAAATGGGCATTCATCTGTCTTCCGGCGCTAAAAGGGTCGTTATTTACATCCGGATCGGCATATAATTGAGCAAAAAACTGTTCCACGGTTGCCAAGCCACTGGCAAACATAAAGGTCTGGTCACGGTAATAACCGCTTCTAAAATCACCGGGTTTAAAAAATTTAGCCATAGCAATTTGAGCAATTTCTTTACCGTCTCCAAAAATTCCAAATTTTGCCTTTCCGGTAAGCACTTCCCTCCTGCCTAAAAGGCTGGTTTCCCGACTGATACACGCTACTTTAAAATCATCCAACACCTCATTACGAAAATTATCAAAGCTCAATTTTTCACTTAATGATTCGTTATCTTCAATATTGTTACCCATACGCTATCAATTATTTATATACAAATTTACTTAATTGTTCGCTTTTGTTAAAAATCTGCTAACTGGCCTACAAATTAGTAATTTTTAAGTGCATTTATTATCTTTGATTCCTTAAAACACTTAGATGAAAAAACTTTTACTCATCGCTATTATTTGTGCTTCAGGTAGTTTTGCCATGGCTCAAAAGGATGACCATAGCGGTCATAATCATGGAGGCGCACCTGCAGCATCTTCAACTACTGTTGAAGGAATACAAATTAAAGAAAGAGAATTTGATTTTGGTAAAATTCCACAGGGCAAGCCGGTAACCCACATTTTTGAAGTGGTAAACAGCAGTAAAGCTCCTTATAAAATTGACCATGTACAGGCCAGTTGTGGTTGCACAACTCCGGTTTGGGATAAAGACAAAACAGTTGCACCAGGAGAAACATCCATTATTACCGTAGGGTACAATGCAGCTGCAGAAGGCCCCTTTACCAAAACCATTACCGTAACTTATAATGGCAACCAAAACAGCGCTTTTCAAATAAAGGGCGAAGTTTGGAAAACCCCGGTAACCAGCGCTCCCGCTAATGAAACACTTAACGATTTGAATTAATTTTAAACAAACTAAAAATAAAAATCAGAACATGAAAAAATTACTTTTTACCGTTGCAGCGTTCTCTTTTGCAACATTTTCTTTTGCTCAAAAAAAAGCTGACGATGTAGCTAAATTTAAAACTGAAGTGATTGATATGGGTAAATTACAACAGGGCAGCCCTACCACGGCAATTTTTACAGTTGCTAATATTGGTAAAGAGCCCCTGATTATTGAACAAGCGAACCCCACCTGCGGATGCACTATTGGCGACTATACCAAATCTCCCATTGCCCCGGGCCAAAACGGTGAAATTAAAGCTACGTATAATGCTGCCGGTGTAGGACATTTTGAAAAACGCCTTACCGTAAAATTTGCCGGTGCAGATGATATGAAGAGCATTACCATTAAAGGTGATGTTTTAACAAAAGAAGAATATGCTAAATTAAATGGTTCTAACTCCGGCGCTGCTTCAGAAACCAATACGGTTACTCCTAAATTACAACAAGCAACACCGGCTGCCACTCCGGTAAAAAAAGCTACTTCAACCGATAAACATTCAATGAAAAAAGGAGTAAAGAAAACTTCTACAGCATCAGTTGCACAATAAGAATATTTTTTTTCTATCAAAAGCCTCCCATTGGGAGGTTTTTTTATGGCCGCATTTGAACTTTACAACTTTTATTATTGCTCTTGTTGTGACCAGCATAAATAGAAAAAGGTTGCCTTATGCAACCTTTGTGGAGAATACCAGATTCGAACTGGTGGCCTCTTGCATGCCATGCAAGCGCTCTAGCCAACTGAGCTAATCCCCCTTTATAAATAAACAGCAGCCTTTAGAACTAATTGTAATTTGAGCTTTCAAATAACTAAATCTCAATACAGCTTTATATTTATTGGGTGGCAAATATAGAAAAGATTTTGCAATTTGTACATAAGTTCAGTGCATAAAAAAAGCCCGGTTAAAACCGGGCTTCAATTTCATTATATCAGTTAATAGTTTCTAACCGTCATCTCTGTTCTACGATTTTTAGCACGGCCGGCGGCTGTTGCGTTATCGGCCACTGGTTTGGTTTCGCCATAACCGTTTGAAGTAAGCCTGCTTTCGGCAATACCTTTGCTGATTAAGTAATCTTTAACGGCTTTTGCCCTGTTTTCGGACAATACCTGGTTTTTATCATCTGCACCTGAAGCATCGGTGTGGCCATCAATATCCAGGAAGAGGCTTTCATCGGCTTTAAGAATAGCCACAACATTATTTAGTGATTTAAATGACTTAGGCATCAGCTTATAGCTTCCGCTGTTGAAGAACACATTCTTAGCCGCAAAGTTGATTTTTTCAATAACTTCTTTGGCAATTACCGGGCAACCTGCATTTTCCGGAACTCCCGCCTTGGTTGGGCATTTATCTTCTTCATCGTTAATACCATCACCGTCTGTATCGGGAACGGGGCAACCCTGGTAACGGGCTACGCCTTTTACAGAAGGACATTTGTCTTCTTCATCATTAATGCCATCTCCATCCGTATCGGGTATGGGGCATCCCTGGTATTTTGCAATACCGGCTACATCGGGGCATTTATCATCGGAATCGGCAATTCCGTCGCCATCTCTATCAGGGCAGCCTTGCAAAACTGCAACACCCGGAACATCAGGGCATTTGTCATCTGCATCAAGCACGCCATCACCATCTTTATCAAGTACTACCGGTACAACCACCTCGGCTACCGGGGGTTCCACTTTTTTGGCAAATGATTTAGCCATGCCGAAACTATGGTATAAATGATACTCTGCACTGCTGGTTACCGGAATACGGTATTGTGAATTCAATAAAAAGAATACATCGGGGCTAAGCCTAAATTGCAAACCTATACCCAAGGGTAGAATTGCAGAATAAAAGCCATCATACTGCGAAGCGCCAATACCTGCAGTTACAAAAGGTACAGCAAAAAAATTGTCGGGCAATAATTTTAAGTTAAGGGAAGCCGCAGCTTCCAATAATAATTTTTGATCGGCCGAGTTGCTCACACGGTCGGGTATGGGATATTTCAAAAAACTACCTGCAAGCGTTCCGGCAAAGTCAACATGCTCACTGAGCCCTTTAATATAACTTACACCCAGGCCGGCGTTCATTCTTCTTGTTTTATACCACAACTTTTGATTTAGAGTTTCTCCTATACCATTGGTACGTATTTCTTTGGCCGTAGGAAAATCATCTAAAATAAAATGAATGGCAAAGCTGCCGGGTTTTGTATAATTGTTTTGACCAAAAACAAGGGTTATGCAAAACAGGCTGAATAGCAATAGAATAGATTTCTTCATAAATTATGATTTCGTTAATCCAGACAAAAATACTGGGTTAAATTCAAATGATAAAATATTAATAATAACCCTGCAAATATCTGTTTTGCCGGGTAAAACCATTTGTGGTTATCGCTTTCTTTTAGCCGGATACTTAATTACCTCCACTTTCACACGGGTTAAGCCCTGTTTAATAAACCCTAATTTTTGAGCTCCTGCCCTGGTAAGGTCAACCAGCCTGCGTGTTTTATGGTGCAACCGGTCGTTGATTTTAACCTTAATGGTTTTGCCATTTCTAAGATTTGTGATTAAAACCCAAGTACCCAATGGCAGGGTGTTACAGGCCGCAGTCATTTTTTTATGATCAAATATTTCGCCATTGGCCGTTTTGCGACCATGAAATTTACTGGCGTAATAACTGGCCTGGCCATATAAAACCGTATGCTGTTTTTGAGAGGCTTTTGACGGGGCTGCATCGGTTTTTCCCTGTGCAAAAACCTGCAAAGGCAAAGAAAAAAATAACATTAAAACCGCTGCTAAAAGTTGTTTCATAAAATATATAGGATGAGGAGATTATTTTAAAGCAAAATATTTTTCCCTCAACTTTATATCGCTTCCATAAATATCATCATAAAACCTGATCCCATTCTCCGAATACGCACAGCTAAAATAACGGATAAATATTGGAAATTTATTTTTTATTACAATTTTATGCATTTCTTCATTGCGTATCCAATTTGAAATAGAGTCGGTGGTGTACTTCAACGTGTCTTTAGCCGGGTACAAACTGCTGTCGTTTCTTGCAATATAAAACGCCAGTTGTTCCCAGTCTTGCACCCTTACACAGCCATGGCTTAGGTTGCGTACATTTTTTTTAAAGAGGTATCGTTGATTGGTATCATGCAGGTAAACATCATGGGCGTTTTTAAAATTAAATTTCATTACGCCCAAAGCATTTTCGTCTCCGCTGCTTTGCATTACTTTAAATGGGATTCCTTTAGTAAATTTTTCCCAATTCACAGAATAAGGATTTACCGGTGTGCCGTCGTGCTTATACAGGCCCAGGCCTTTACGGGCCAGGTATCCGGGGTTTCTCTTTAATCCCGGAAGAATTTCTTTTTCAATAATGCTTTTGGGTACCGTCCAGGTGGGAAAGGTAACCAGGTTGTCAATATAAGAAGTGATTTCTGGTGTAGGTGTAGACGATTTACCGCAAATAATTTTGGATTGCATCAGTACCGTATCATGGCCTATGAGTTGCAAGTAAAATGAAGGCAGGTTTACCCATATATATTTATCGGGCATTACCGCAGGCAGTTGCTTGAACTTATCCAGGGTAATGGCAATACGAATGAGTTTTTCCTTTCCGGTATTATTCAGCATACGCACCAGTGATGAGGAAATTTTTCCATCGGTCTTTAGCTGTTTTTTAGCCTGGTATTTTTTAATGATATCCTGCAAGGCCGTAGTATCCGGCAAATTAGTGTTTTCGAATATGCCACTTTCGGCAAACCTTTTTTTCAATGCCTTTATAAACAATAGAGAATCCTTTGATGGATATGGGTATTGCAAATAGGTATAAACAGTACGGTCCATACTATCGGTAAAAGACCGGATGGCTCCCCTAAGTAATACATAACCCTTATGGGTGGGCTGTATGGAATTGGTGATGAAAGCAAGTTTTTCGCCCTTCATAAACCGGTGGATGTTTTTTAGGAAAAAACTTTCATATTTACTACTGTCAGAACTCCACAATTGTTTTGAATTAAATAACCTGCCTTGTGCAAGGTCCTGTAATACCTGCATAAAAGCAGACGTAAACCCGAGGTCTGCCAATGCCCAATCCACCGGTTTCATCATTTTTAAACTATCATTAGCCAGTTTATTTTTTAATGTTGAAATCGCTTTATAATGATAATCCTTATTAAAAAGGCCATCATAAATACAGGTATCCAAATATTGGATAAGTTCATTACTTTGCCTGTTCCATATACCTTCTTTACTCCAAACCGGCATATACCCGTTTTGTGAATAATAAAAATGTAAGAGGTTTATTAACCGTGGGTTTATGAGATCTCCCGGCTGAGGTTTTGTCAATTTGAATTGAATGGTTTCGGCAATCTTTTTATCCAGCGGCCGGTCATCGGCCTGTACCTGTTGAGCGTTATCATCGGAATTCCGGTTATCTTTTCGCTTACAGGAATACATTAAAGTAACCAGGAAGAGTACTAAAAGGGGTTGATATATTGCCCTCCATAACATACGGCGGGGATTTTTTCTAATATTGACCACAATAATAATAAAGTTATTTAAAACAAATAAGTACCTGCAAAGGAATATTTCTTTTTAGCTTAATTAGTGTCTTTCAAAACAATAAAAGACTTTAAAACCTCGAAATTTATCTATAGCCATTAATTTTGTCTTTTAGTAAATACCATTTTTGTGAAATACTACATTATAGCAGGGGAAGCCAGTGGTGATTTGCATGGCAGCAATTTAATCAGGGAAATAAAACAACTTGATACCGGAGCCGAGCTGCGTTGCTGGGGAGGGGAAAAAATGGAGCAGCAAGGCGCCAGCCTTGTTGTGCATTACCGCCAACTTGCTTTTATGGGATTTACGGAAGTTATAAAAAACCTGCCTACCATATTGCGTAACCTGAGTTTTTGCAAAAAAGATATCCTGTTATTTAAGCCCGATGTATTGGTTTTGATCGATTATCCCGGATTTAACTTACGCATAGCCAAATGGGCAAAACAAAAAGGGTTTAAAGTGGTGTATTATATATCTCCTCAGGTATGGGCATGGAAAGAAAGCAGAGTAAAGGCTATAAAACGTTTTGTTGACAAAATGCTCGTTATTTTACCTTTTGAAAAAGCATTTTACCAAAAATGGAATTATGAAGTGGATTATGTTGGCCATCCATTGGTAGAAGTTATTGATTGCTTCATAGAATCACAACCACCAAAACAAACTGAAGAAAAAAATATTATTGCACTGTTGCCCGGAAGCAGAAAGCAGGAAATTGTACAAAAACTGCCCATCATGTTAAGCGTTACCGGGCAATTTCCTTCCTACAAGTTCATTGTTGCCAAAGCGCCCGGTATTGATGATCAATTTTATTTGGATATGATGAAAGCTTTCAAGAATGTTTCATCGGTACAAGGCCAAACCTATGATTTGCTCCATTCCTCAAAGGCAGCACTGGTTACCAGTGGAACCGCCACACTGGAGACAGCGCTTTTTCAAGTGCCTGAAATTATTTGCTATAAAGGAAGCCCCATCTCCTACCATATTGCCAAATGGCTGGTAAAAATTAAATTTATTGGCCTGGTAAATCTCATCATGAATAAGGAAGTGGTAAAAGAACTTATCCAGGAGCAGCTCACCGAAAAAAACCTGGCTTTTGAATTGAACCAAATTTTAAATAACAAGGAAAAAATTGCCTCAATACAGGAAGATTACAAACAATTGAAAGATATATTATCGCAAGGCGGCCCGGCTTCATTAAACGCAGCAAGAATTATTGTTCAGTTTAGCAACAGCCCTTCATCTCCTGCATAATTTAATAGTAAGAATTACCATTGCCAGCAAAAAAAGCAGGATAGAAACACGGTTTATCCCATGCATATAGCCCATCCATTTTGTAGGTTTATCATTAGGGTCCGGTTTTTTTATAAACAGGTATTCGGCTATTTGGCGCAAAAAACGCATTCGTAAAGATTTGAGCAAATTTACAAATTAGATTATATTTACAGGTACGCATCTTTATAGCTATGACCAGAGAAGAACAATTTATGAAGGAAGCCATTGCCCTATCTCAACAAGGGATTCATCAAAATGAGGGTGGCCCTTTTGGGTGCATCATTGTAAAAAACGACAAAATAGTGGGCAGGGGAAATAATAAAGTTACCAGCACCAACGACCCTACGGCACATGCCGAAGTAGTAGCCATAAGAGATGCCTGTAAAAACCTGGGAACATTTCAATTAGACGGATGCGAAGTTTACACCTCTTGTGAACCTTGCCCAATGTGCCTTGGCGCAATTTATTGGGCCAGGCCAAAAGTAATATACTATGCTAATAACCGGCAGGATGCAGCAGATATTGGCTTTGATGATTCTATGATTTATGAAGAAATTTCTGCAGACATCCATCATAGGAAAATACCCATTCTTCCGCTGATGAGAAAAGAGGCGTTAGTAGTTTTCAATAACTGGAAAGAAAAAGAAGACAAAACTACCTATTAACTTATTCGTTATTAACTTTTTACTGCTTCATCTTCATCCAAAATGAAGTGTTATTTTTCTATTACAAAGCTTAAATTAAGTATAACGCTTTAACCAACTAAGCCCTGCAAATAGCTACAAGACGGGTATTAGTAATATTAAGTTTTTTTTAATTCTTTGGTAGGTTGCTCATGTTTTTTTAAGCATCAGGCCATTTACCCACACTATCTAAGTTGCAAAATTTCTCATCTTTATTGCTTTCTTTCTTTAGGCAAAGCGTCAAGTCCGTTCATCCGGCTCATAAAACAGGTATGTTTTTATACTTGTATTGAATTATTACCGGGTTACTATTAATATGATGTGATTTTCATACAAATCTCAGTTTTTTTATTACCTTTAATATGTCAAACCCCTTGACATACCCCTTACTCGATTTTTAAAGTTTAAATGCTATTGTTTTATTTTAAACTTTAGAGTTTTGAGTATTCATTTAAACATTACAGGCAGTAAAATGCTGTTGAAACTTAACTTAGGTTTAGTTTTCAACAATTATAATTTCTTAGTTTTTCGTACACTGGCTTTTAATTTATAACAACATTATATCCACCAGTTAAATTACTAAAATGAGCATTTTAATCAACTTGATATACAAAAGACTGTCTTTAGCTTTTGTACTTACAATTTTTTCTTTTCAATTGTGCAATGCCCAATTAGTTCATGAAAATATACCGGTTACCGGTGGGCAGGTATCATCCATGGTACGAGATGGGAATACCATTTATATAGGTGGGAATTTTTGGGGGCTTGGGCCAAATGTTCCTAATGGATCTTGCATTAGCACTACCACAGGACAGCCAAACCTTAATTACGTAAAACCCAATGATGAAGTAACAGCAGTAGTTTCTGATGGTGCCGGTGGCTGGTATATTGGTGGGGAATTTACCCAAATTGGTGGTTTTGCCAGGAACTATATAGCCAAAATAAATGCAGATGGCAGCCTGAATAGTTGGAACCCTGGTGCCGATGGATATATTTATGAGTTGACAGTAAGCGGAAATACCTTATATGCTGGAGGAAATTTTTCAAATATTGGTGGTCAACCAAGAAACTACTTAGCTTCATTCAATACCAGTACAGGTGATTTAAATTCCTGGCCACTTGATGAAACGGATGGCGAAATCTATACCCTTGCAGTAAATGGCGGCAAAGTTTATATTGGAGGAAGTTTTTCAATGGTTGGTTCAGAATACAGATATAATATTGCAGCAATTGATGAAACAACAGGTTCGGTTACCACCTGGTCTCCGGATACTGACGGTAGCGTAAATACAATACTAATTAATGGAGGTATTGCGTATGTGGGAGGAAGTTTTACTTTATTGGGCGGAACTACGAGAAATAATATTGGAGCAGTAAATACTTCTTCGAATTTTGCGACAAGCTGGAATCCCGATGCAGACGGGCTCGTCTATGCATTAGCACTTTCAGGCACCACTATATATGTGGGTGGCGAATTTTCAACTATAGGCGGAGCATCAAGAGACGTAATTGCTGCATTAAACCTCAGTACAGGAAACGCTACGTCCTGGAACGCCTATGGCCCTTCTCCCGGATACTCTGTAGAATCATTATTAGTTGCAAATGGTTTATTGTATGCAGGAGGTTATTTTGAAGTGATAGGCGGTGATTTTAGGCTTAACGCTGTAGCATTAGATTTAAGTACTGGGCTCGCCAATTCGTGGAACCCAAGCATAAATGATGGTGTACTTTGCTTGGCCGCTGATGGAAGTGGAAATATATATGCCGGAGGAACTTTTACTTCAGTAGGTTGGTCACAACGAAAATTCATGGCGGCATTTGACGCTACAACCGGCCAGGTAAATTCATGGGCGCCAGAAGCAAACAATATTGTTACCTGTCTTGCATTTTATAACAATACGGTATATGCAGGAGGTGATTTTTCCAGCATTGGTGGCCAAAGCAGATACAAAATGGCCGCTTTAAATACAACTAACGGTAATGCTACCACTTTTAATCCGAACCCATCCAATTTCGCCCATATTGGAGACATCGTTGCGGCCAACAATTTAATTTATGTAGGCGGAAATTTTACCAGTATGGGCGGGCAATCTAGAAACAACCTGGCAGCGCTTGATCCATCATCAGGTAATGCTACTGCCTGGAACCCCAATCCCAGTTCGCAGGTAGATGCCATTGCAATAAACGGCAATACGGCCTATCTCGGTGGATATTTTACAAATGTAGGCGGGCAATCAAGGTATCATGTCGGTGCAGTAGATTTAACTACGGGGCTAGCCACCTCCTGGAATCCAGGTGTGGATAATAATAAAAATATTTATTGTCTGAGTTTGAATGGCAATACTTTGTATGCCGGTGGAAACTTTACTACCATAGCTGGGCAGCCAAGAAGTAGAATTGCAGCATTTGATATAACCACCGGTAACCTTACTGGCTGGGATCCCAATGCAAGTAACACGGTAAATAGCTTTGCTTTTAATGGAAACCAGGTTTATGTAGGTGGGCAATTTTTAACAATTGGTGGACAAACAAGAAACAACTTGGCTGCACTTGATGAAACTACAGGCAATGCCAGCGGATGGAACCCATTACTCAATAACAATGTGAATAGCATTTTAGTCAGTAACAATACGGTGTTTGTGGGAGGTAACTTTACAACAGTTAATGGAGCGCCTCGAAATTATTTAACAGCTATTGACGACAACTTTGTTGTGCCGGTAACGTTGATGGATTTTACAGCACATATTTTAAATGATCAATTGTATGTATCCTGGATTACAAATTCTGAAGCTAACATTAGCCATTTTGATATTGAAGTTTCCTTTGATGGTAAAGATTTTAAAAAGGCGGGCACTGTTTTATCCCAGGCGCCTGGCGGTTATTCATCCACTCCGCTAAAATACACGTTAGATATGCCTCTAAATAGTATCCTGTTCCTGGGATTTGGCGGATTGTTTTCGGTATTGCTTTTACCCATGTTTAAGAATAAATCAAGAAAATATATTATTGGAGCTACCCTGATTTTTGCAGGTTTTTTTATATTTAATAACGGCTGTAAAAAAGTGGATTTGTCCGTAGATGAAACAGGCAAAAAGATATTTGTGAGAATCGTTCAGGTAGAAAATGATGGAACTAAGAGCATTTCAAAAGTAGTAATGACAAATTTTAAATAAGATAAGCATACTCGAACCCGTCCCGGCTCAGCCGGGACCGTGACAGGGCTTCAACGCTTGCCAACTAAATTGCTCGGTTGTAATACCAGCCATTTAAAATAATCCGCCTTACAATGCTTTAGTTTTTTCTCTCTTATCAACATCGTCTTTTTATCCGCCAACCCTTCTACATAAATTAATTTCCAGGGAATTTTTGAAGAGGTGTACCTGCTCTTTCCTGCATTGTGGTCGGAAAATCTTTGTAAATAATTTTCTGTAGAACCTTTGTAATAGGTTCCATCTTTTAAACTTTGGATGATATACACAAAAAAAGGCATAAAAAAATCCCGATACTTCGGGATTATTCTGCGGACCGGACAGGACTCGAACCCGTCCCGGCTCAGCCGGGACCGTGACAGGACTTCAACACTGCCCAACTAAATTGCTCGTTTGTAATACCAGCCATTCAAAATAATCCGCCTTACAATGCTTTAATTTTTTCTCTCTTATCAACATCGTCTTTTTATCCGCCAATTCTTCTACATAAATTAATTTCCAGGGAATTTTTGAAGAGGTGTACCTGCTCTTTCCTGCAATGTGGTCGGAAAATCTTTGTAAATAATTTTCTGTAGAACCTTTGTAATAGGTTCCATCTTTTAAACTTTGGATGATATACACAAAAAAAGGCATAAAAAAATCCCGATACTTCGGGATTATTCTGCGGACCGGACGGGACTCGAACCCGCGACCTCTGCCGTGACAGGGCAGCATTCTAACCAACTGAACTACCGATCCAATATTTTAAAAAACAATAAAGAACTATTTTCTCGAACCCGTCCCGGCTCAGCCGGGACCGTGACAGGGCAGCATTCTAACCAACTGAACTACCGATCCAATATTTTAAAAAACAATAAAGAACTATTTTCTCGAACCCGTCCCGGCTCAGCCGGGACCGTGACAGGGCAGCATTCTAATCCCTACACTATGTAGGGAAACTACCGATCCAATATTTTAATAAAACAATAAAGAACTATTTTCTCGAACACGTCCCGATAGTGCCATAAACATAATACCAGCGGGCTTCCCCCTTTTTTTGGGAGGGCAAAGATAGGTAATTTTTTATTCTGTAAATAAAACTTTTAAAAAAAGGCGGGGTTACCCTATTTTTACATCCCGGCTCTAAAAGTAAAGTCAATAATTATTGAAATAACTCCATATGCCAAAATTAGAAAATCGCCAATTCCTCGATTTTGAAAAGCCCATTAAAGACCTGTTTGACCAGGTAGAACAGCTTAAAATTACCCAGGAAAAAAGTAAAACAGACCTAAGCACCGGAATTGCAGCGCTTGAAGCTAAAATTATAGAAGCAAAAAAACAACTCACCGATAATTTAACGCCCTGGCAAAAAGTACAACTTAGCAGGCATCCGGACAGGCCATACACCTTAAAGTATATTGAGAAAATGTGCAGCAATTTTGTTGAGTTGCATGGAGATCGAAATGTAAGGGATGATAAAGCCATGGTGGGAGGATTTGCCCTTTTAGGCGATCAATCCGTTATGATCATTGGGCAGCAAAAGGGTCACAACACCAAAACCCGGCAAATCCGCAATTTTGGAATGGCAAACCCTGAAGGTTACCGTAAAGCATTGCGCTTAATGAAACTGGCTGAAAAATTTAACAAACCCATCATAACACTTATTGACACTCCCGGAGCCTACCCCGGTTTGGAAGCGGAAGAAAGGGGTCAGGGCGAAGCCATTGCCCGTAATATTTATGAGATGCTCAACTTAAAAGTGCCGGTTATTTGTGCAATCATTGGCGAAGGTGCCAGCGGCGGCGCATTAGGAATAGGTGTAGGCGACAAAGTTGTGATGCTGGAAAATACCTGGTATAGCGTAATTTCACCCGAAAGCTGCAGCAGCATTTTGTGGCGTACCTGGGATAAAAAAGAGATCGCTGCGGAGCAACTTAGGCTTACGGGTGATGACATGATGAAATTTGGACTTGTAGATGATGTGATTCCCGAGCCCCTGGGTGGCGCCCATTGGGATTATGATGAAGCTGCTTTTATTTTAAAAAACTATTTGATTGAACAAATCCGTCAATTAAATCAAAAAACCCCTGAGCAACGCTTTAAGGATCGTATCTCAAAATTTAACCGGATGGGATTTTGGGAAGAAACTGCAGAACCCTCGGTTATTGAACATCATACCTGATAGCGGAATACCACTTTTATGTTAAGGATAGGAATATTTGGAGTTGGGCACCTGGGAAAATTCCACATAAATAATTGGAAAGAAATTGAACAGGTAGAAATTATTGGTTTCTTTGATCCCAATGATAGTATTGCAACATTAGTTGAAGAGAAATACCAACTGAAAAGATATCCTTCATCTGAAATGCTGATGCAGGATTGCGATGCCGTGGATATTGTTGCCCCAACCATTTTTCATAATGAACTTTGTTCACAGGCTATGCGAATGGGTAAACATGTATTTGTTGAAAAACCATTAGCTCATACCATGGAAGAAGCCCGATCGCTGGTTAAACTAGCCAAAGAATCCAATGTAAAATTCCAGGTGGGCCATGTTGAACGTTTCAATCCTGCTTTCCTGGCATTAAACAACAGTTCGCTTAGCCCCATGTTTATTGAAGTGCATCGCCTGGCGCAGTTTAATCCAAGAGGAACGGATGTAAGCGTAATCCTTGACCTGATGATTCATGACATTGATATTATTCTTCATTTGGTAAAAAGCCAGGTGAGTTATATCTCTGCCAACGGGGTTGCTGTATTAAGCGATGCACCGGATATTGCCAACGTACGTATTGAATTTAATAATGGATGCGTAGCCAATTTAACCAGCAGCCGTATTTCCATGAAAAAAATGAGAAAAATGCGTTTGTTCCAGAAAGACGCTTATATTGGCATAGATTTTTTGGAAAAGAAAACCGAAGTCATAAAACTTGATGACGAGGGTGGGCAGCATGTATTTACTTTTGATATAGACACCGGCTCCGGGAAGAAAACCATTGCCATTGCACATCCGCCGGTAAAGGACAGCAATGCCATTAAAATGGAATTAGAAGCCTTTAAAAATGCCATAACCCAAAATACGGAAACGCCGGTTACTATCTTTGATGGGTTTGCTGCACTGGAAGTGGCTCACCTGATTTTGGAAAAAATCAATCATGAAAAGACCTAATGAGCCCCATCTCCAATAATGAACATTTTGAAACAGCCACGCTTACATATCAGTTGGTATATTCTTGCAGACCTTCTGGTATGTGCCATTACCTGGCTTTTATTCTATTACTTACGAACCCGCATTTATGATTATGAGTTTTCGGTTCCGCCGGGGTTTTACTTAGGTCTTTTATTATATACAGCCGGATGGATCACCTTACATTTTTTTAGCGGTGCATATGGTTCACTTTATCATAAATCAAGAATTGGAGAAGCTGTAAAAACGGTTTTTATCAGCATCATAGGATGCACCGTACTGTTATTTTTCTTTATTTTAAAAAATCCGCAGGTAGATAACATGCGTTATTATGTGGAATTTTTTAGCCTGCTTTTACCCTTTACTTTTCTCTCCTTATTATCAAAAAGCCTTTTGCTGAATTATGCCAAAAAACAGCTCAGGAATAAATCGGTTTTCTTTAACGTACTCCTTGTGGGCTCAGAAAATAAAACAAAGCAGCTATTTGAGTCTTTTAAAGGAGCTAAAGACAACTCCGGTTACGTGGTCACTTCTTTTTTAAATGTTAACGGCCCTTGTACAGATGGTGACTTAAGCCAATTGCATCACTACACTGGGTTGGAAAACCTGGATGAAGCCATTGAAAAAAATACTATTGAAGAAGTGGTAATTGCCGTGGAAAAAAACGAACGGTTATTAATTGGTCAAATTCTCAATCAACTGAGTGATAAGGAAGTTAATGTAAAAATATCACCCGACATGATTGATATTCTTACCGGTGCCCTTCAAACCACCAACGTGTTAGGTGTACCGCTTATTGATATTCATAGCGGGCAGTTACCTGGTTGGCAACAAAACATTAAACGCTTTGCCGATATTACCATTGCCACATTGGGGCTAATCCTTATATCGCCTGTACTCCTTTATGCCATGATACGTACAAAATTTTCTTCTGCCGGGCCCATTTTCTACAAACAGGAAAGGCTGGGCTTTAAAGGTAAGCCCTTCATCATGTACAAACTTCGGAGTATGTATTTAAATGCAGAAGAAAACGGACCTCAGCTCAGTAGTGAAAATGATCCCCGAATAACAGCTTGGGGAAAAATAATGCGGAAATGGCGGCTGGACGAACTACCGCAACTGTGGAATATCATTAAAGGTGAAATGAGCCTTGTTGGCCCCAGGCCTGAAAGAAAATATTATGTGGACCAGGTGGTAGCGACACATCCCGAATACAAATACCTTTTTAAAGTAAAGCCCGGAATTACCAGTTGGGGAATGGTAAAATTTGGCTATGCCTCCAGCATTGATGAAATTATTTTGCGAATGCCCTTTGATTTACTGTATGTAGAAAACATTTCACTATCGCTTGATTTTACCATACTACTCCACAGTATTAAAATTATTGTATCGGGTAAAGGAAAATAATTCAGGATCATCTCCAAGAAGTTTAATTTACTATTTTTGAATAAACAATCAGTATTGAAAAACGTTCTGCTCTGTATTGCCCTCCTGGCCTGCTATTATGCTTCCAATGGCCAGCAGGCCTATTGGCAACAAAAGGTGAATTACTCCATTGCCGTAACGCTTGATACTGCTGCTCATACACTTGACGGTACGGTAAAAATGGATTACTCCAACAATTCTCCTGATACCTTGCATTTCCTTTGGATGCATCTTTGGCCCAACGCATACAAAAATGATCGCACCGCTTTTTCGGAGCAAGACCTCCAAATTGGTAAAACCAATTTTTATTTTTCACAAACAGAAGACCGGGGTTATATCAACAGGCTTAATTTTAAGGTTGATCAACATGCTGCCGCAACCGAAGACCATCCCCTGCACCAGGATATAGTTAAACTTATTTTGCCAAAGCCTTTACTCCCGGGCACTCAAACAACCATAGAAACGCCATTTCATGTAAAATTACCCCGTCAATTTTCAAGAAGTGGAGTGGTGCTAAATAGTTATCAAATTACACAATGGTACCCAAAGCCTGCCGTATATGATAAAAAAGGCTGGCACGAAATGCCGTACCTTGAGTTAGGTGAATTTTACAGTGAATTTGGTAATTATACTGTTACTATTTATACCCCTTCAAATTTAATTATAGCTGCATCGGGAGAAAAAACCAATGAAACCATCAACAATAATGTAAAAGTTTCCACCTATCAATTAAACAATACACATGACTTTGCCTGGTTTGCAGCAAGTGATTTTTTGGTAAAGCATGATACTTTGAAACTTGCCACAAAAACCATAAACGTATTTGCCTATTACTATAAAAAGAATGAAAAACTTTGGCAAAACAGTATAGCATTTATCAAACGAGCCGTACGCACCAAATCCAATTGGCTGGGAGAATATCCCTACTCTACGGTGTCTGTTGTAGATAAAAAAGGAACCAACGACGGTGGAATGGAATACCCTACCATCACCATAATTTCTTCTCCCGAAAATGAAGAAAAGCTTGATTTTTTAATCAATCATGAAGTGGGCCACAATTGGTTTTATGGAATATTAGGCAGTAACGAACGGGCCTTCCCCTGGATGGATGAAGGCATGAATACTTATTATGACAACCGTTATATAAAGGCGTTTTACCAGGGTAATATCCCCTTTGTAAATACCTCATCTAAATTTTTGCAAAAAAGGTTACCCGAAAATTTTTCCACCCTTGGAATAAATACCCTGGCTGCCATAAAAAAAGACCAGCCCATTGAAACCCATTCAGCCAATTTTTCTGCCGTTAATTACAGCCTTATTGCCTATGGAAAAGCCGGCCACTGGATGAGTATGCTGGAAGAAAATTTGGGCACTGCTTTATTTGATAAGGCTATGCAGGACTATTATAACCAATGGAAATTTAAACATCCCCAGCCTGAAGATTTTAAGCAATCCATGGAACAAACAAGTGGTAAAAACCTGGACGCCCTTTTTGGTTTACTGCATAAAAAAGGGAGCCTTGACACTACCAAACCCAAAAAATTAAAACTCACTTCATTTTTCAATCTTAAAGAAACCGATAAGTACCATTACATTTCCTTAATGCCGGCAATAGGTTTTAACCAATACGATAAACTTATGGCCGGTTTAATACTGCACAATTATTCTTTACCGCCTCAAAAATTACAATTTATAGGAACGGCTTTATATGGCATGGGCAGCAGTAAACTAAACAGTATAGGCCGGGTTGGATACTCCATATATCCCAACCAATTGTTTGACAAAGTAGTACTAAGCGTCAATTGGGAAAGTTTTTCATCGCAACAATCCAAAGATACATTGCTTAAAAAAACCTTTGAACGCTTTTCAAAAATTGCGCCGGCGGTTCGTTTCTATTTTTCAGAAAAAGCCCAAAGCAGTTCCAGTACCTGGCTTGAGTTAAAAACCTACCTCATACGGGAAAATAATTTTTCAGCTTACTATTTTATAACCGGGAGCGACAGTTTATATACCTATCCTGCCGGCCACACTTCAGATGACCGTTATATCAACCAAATTACCTTCTCCAAACAAAATTTCAGAAAATTATACCCCTACCGTTATCAACTGCAAATTCAGCAGGGTAAAGGGTTTTACCGATTTAATGCCACGGCTGATTATTTCTTTAATTATGCAAAGGGTGGTGGTTTACAGGCAAGGTTTTTTGCAGCAAAATTTGGCTACCTGGGCCAAAAAAATTACTATACCTATATCTATCAGCCTAAATTATTAGGAGGCACCGGGTATGATGATTATACCTATGCCCATTATTTTATTGGGAGAAGCGCATCGAGCGCCAATGCTGATTTTCCCGTGGCGAATAAAGGATTAGGGGCAAGACAAATAATGGTGGATAATACCGGAGGGTTAAAATTAAGAATGGATAAATATCCATTTTTACAAGGTCAGTCAGATGACTGGGTAGCCGCCGTAAACTTAAGAAGCAGCCTGCCTTCAAAACTCTTTCCCATAAAATTGCCCTTATATGTATTTCTCGATATTGGAACCTATGCTGAAGCATGGAATAAAGACCACAGTACCGGGAGATTTTTATATACTGCCGGATTGCAGGTAAGTTTGTTTAAAGACCTTTTAACCATCTCCGCACCTCTATTGCTGAGTAAAGAATTCAGGAATACACTCAAAACAGATCCCGAAGAAAATAAATTTTTCAAGAAAATCACATTTTCCATCAGTTTTAAAAACCTGACTCCAAGAATGATTCATCCGCAAATACCGCTTTAATGATGAACTTTCGCATTATCAAAAATGAAGAGATTGACCGCTCAAAATGGGATGAATGCCTTGCCAACCATCCCGGCAGTTTAATATATTCCCAAAGTTTTTACCTGGATGCCATGTGTAAATGGGATGCCTTAATTGTGGGGGATTATGAAGCAATTATGCCGTTGCCCAACAGAACAAAATGGAAAATGAATTATTTATTCCAGCCTGCGTTCACCCAACAACTTGGCATAGTAGGAAATGCAGGTACGGATGCAGTTATTGATTATGTTTCACAAAAATTTTCTTTTGCAGAGATTGCTTTAAATTATTTAAACAACCCGGGAAACGTAACCAAAAGCTGTAATAATTTTATTTTAGACCTTTCTTCATCCTATGAAAACAGCAGGGAGCATTACAGCAGCTCTTTAAAATCTAATTTAAAATGGTTGCAAAAGTTTGAATTACACTATTCAAAGGATAGCGGTTATATTGAAGCCATTGATTTATTTCAATCCCTTTATGGCAAAAAGCTGCCAAAAGTAAGCCCGGATGATTATACGAATTTTAAAAAAATCTGTACCCACCTGTATCAGCAAAATAATCTTGTACTTAGAACAGCAACCAGCAGTAACAACCAACTTGCAGCCTTAGTGCTTATGCTCAAAGATAAAAACAGGCTGTACAACGTTATTTCCTGCACCACGGCTTTGGGGAAAGGTATGCAGGCAAATTATTTTATTTATGATAATATTATTAATGAGTTTTCCGGATCGGGCCTGGTACTGGATTTTGAGGGCTCGGATATAGAGGGTGTTGCCCGGTTTTATAAAAAATTCGGTACGGTAAACCAGGCCTACCCCTTTGTAAAATGGAATACCCTGCCGGCTATTGTAAAACTCTTTAAAAAATGAGGTAAGATTTAACTTTCCAGTAATTGCCTTGCCAAAGCAAGATCAACAGGGTGGGTAATTTTTATATTATTTTCTTCACCTTCCACAAGAAAAAGTTTCATTCCATAAGACTCCACCACTGAAGCTTCATCCGTAAATTTTTCTTTAAAATCTATGGTAAATGCCGGTAATAAAATTTTACTGTGAAATGCCTGCGGGGTTTGAACAATTCGTATACTGCCCCGGTCCAATGCCTCATTGCTATGGTCTTCCTTTATTAAACGCAGGCTGTCTTTACAGGGAATAACGGGTATTGCCGAACCCTGCTCCAGGGCTGTTTCATAGCATTTCTGTATCAGGTTTTCTGAAACCAGGCACCGCACCGCATCATGCACAAAAACAATCCCCTCTTCTTCCACAAATTGAAGGCCATTTTTAACCGATTGAAATCTTGTATCACCCCCAACACAAATTTTTATGCGGTCATAATCAAACCATGCATCAATCACTTCCTGGCCGCTGGCAATATAATCTTCCGGAAGCACAAGGATAATTTGCATATCTTCAAAAGCCCGGTAAAAACTATTGATGCTGTAATACAATACCGGCTTATTATTAATATGCATAAACTGTTTAGGCAAAGCGCTGTTCATCCTGCTTCCTTTTCCCCCGGCAACAATTATCGCATACTTTTTCATTGAAAGATATTTAGTCTTTATAGATCATCACTTCTTCTTTACCATCGCTGCTTTTCATAGCCCGGTACATGCCTTCGCTATTAAACTGCATAGATACATTGCCTTGTGCATCAACCCCAATCATTCCGCCTTCCCCATCAAACTGAAGCAGTTTTTGATGTACAATTTCTTTCATGGCATTTTGCAAAGTATCCTTTTTATGTTCCATTAAACTGATTACAGAAAAAGCAGCCACTGCTTTAATAAAGGGCTCGCCATGCCCGGTGCAGCTTATGGCGGCGGTAGCATTATCGGCATAAGTACCTGCGCCAATTATTGCGGTATCGCCAATACGGCCGTAATTTTTGTTAGTCATACCGCCGGTGCTGGTTGCCGCAGCAACATTTCCAAATTTATCACAGGCCACCGCTCCTACCGTTCCCATTTTCCCGGGCCCGGAAAGTTGAGATGCTGTGCTATGATCCAATGCCACTTTATCGCTACTTTGTAATTGCTGCCATTGTTTGTACCTAAAGTCGGTAAAGAAATAGTCATCCGGCTCAGTAGGAATTTTTTGTTCTCTTGCAAAATCCATGGCCCCTTCACCGCTGAGTAATACATGGTTACTGAACTGCATCACCGCATCGGCCAGTAACACCGGGTTCCGGATATTTTTTACCGATGCTACAGCGCCGGCATCCTTTGTTTTGCCATCCATAAGGGATGCATCCATTTCGTGTGTACCCGTTTTTGTAAACACCGATCCTTTACCGGCATTAAACAAGGCGTTATCTTCAAGTTTTACTACCGCTGCTTTTACGGCATCAAGGGCCGACCCGTTTTTTTCCAACATCGCATAACCGGCCATTAAAGCGTCTTTTAGCCCGGCATGATATGCCTTTTCTAACTCAAGGGTTATTTCCGATTTTAAAATGGTACCGGCGCCACCATGTATTGCAATAGAAAATGTGTTCATTAAAATATACAGGCTTATAATTTTGTAAATCAGTTCGTTTTCAAAAGCAGTTTACACTCTGCCCGCAATCGTTCCTTATTAATAGCAACTGTACCTACTTCTTCGCATACCAGGCCACCGGCAATATTGGCTATTTCAGCCATGAGCTTATAATTTCCGGTTGCTGCAAATACCAGGGAAGCAACTGAAATTACCGTATCGCCGGCGCCACTTACATCGGCAATGCTGCGTACATGGGTAGGTATCCAACCGCTTTCTTTTTCATTTTCAAAAAAAACACCGTTTTCGGATAGGGTAATAAATGAGGCCCTATGCTGCAGTTTATTCTTTAATGCCGCATGTATTTCATGCAGCAAACTTTCGGAAAGACTTTTTCCAACAATATTCAAGGCTTCTAAGGCCTCTTTGAGATTGGGTTTAAAAATATCCACTTCTTTAAACGCAAAAAAGTTCAACCGTTTAGGGTCAACGGCAGTTAATACCCGGTGTTTTTTACATAATGCAATGGATTCCGCAATTACTTTTTCCGTGAGTACCCCTTTATTATAATCTTCCAAAATAATGATGGATGGTTTTTCTGAAACCAAAAATTCTTCCAGGTTTTTAAGCAATGCCTCTTCATCTTTTTGGAGTAAGGGGGTGGTCATCTCGGCATCGAGCCGCATCATTTGCTGGTTGCGGCTAATAATTCGAATTTTATTTGTGGTAACCCTTTCGGCGCTGCGGATGCAATAGCTGGTATCAATACCCTTTTCTTCCAGCAGGTTTTGCAAATGCCCTGCTTCCTGATCCATGCCATAAACACTGATGAGGCTTACTTTATTGACTCTTAAGGAAGCCAGGTTTAACGCTACATTGCCTGCTCCCCCAATGCGGTATTCGTTTTTAGATACCGATACAATGGGAACCGGGGCTTCTGGTGAAATACGTTCCGTTTTTCCCCACCAATAGGTGTCGAGCATCACATCGCCCAAAACACCTACTTTAATCTTTTTAAATGAATCAAATAATTCATCAACGTTCATTTGCTATTTATTTTTTTTAGCTACAGCAATATAATAAACGGGTATGCCCAGCAAAACAATGATTAATCCCGGCCAGGTGAATGCCGGTTTATAAATTATAAGCAAGATACAAAATGCCAGCGCCATAATGATGTAAATAGCCGGTAAAACCGGGTATCCAAAAGCTTTGTACGGCCTTTCGGCATGGGGTCTTTTTCTACGAAGAATGAAAATACCGGCAATGGTTATGGCATAAAAGATCACCACTACAAAAGAAATCATGTCCAGGAGGTTGCCGTATTGCCCGCTGAGGCAAAGTACAGAAGCTACCAGGCATTGCAGCCATAAGGCTACTTCGGGCACATCGTTTTTATTGAGTTTTGCAGCAGCTTTAAAAAACAGGCCATCGTTGGCCATGGTGTTATAAACCCTGGCTCCGGAAAGAATTAATCCGTTATTACATCCAAAAGTGGAGATCATAATCATTACTGCAATAATGGCGGCTCCGGCATCGCCCCATATCACTTTACTGGCGGCTACGGCCACTCGATCCTGCGGGGCAGCAGCAATATCCTGCAAAGGCATTACACTAACATACATGAGGTTTACTGCCACATAAATAAGCGTTACCGTGAGCGTACCCAATAAAAGACTAAGCCCAACATTACGCCTGGGGTTATGCACTTCACCGGCAATAAAGGTTACATTATTCCAGGCATCGCTGCTGAAAATAGAGCCCACCATTGCTGCGGCTATGGCTCCAAGAATGGCGCTGCCCATCACCTTGCCGGTAATTTCGCCGGCAGTATTGCGGCTTGTCATATTCCATGCATCAGCCCAATTGGCATTCCATACTTCTGATTTTGCCGCAAGAAAAAGGCCGAGTAATATTAACCCGAATAGAGACAATAATTTTACCGTAGTTAAACTGGTTTGGATCCATTTACCTTCTTTAACCCCCTTGGTATTGATAAATGTAAGTAATACAATTACTGCAATTGAAACAAACTGGGCCGGGTAAATTTTAAAAATACCAATTTGAGTAATAAGGTTTTGGTCATTAATATCCAGCGCAGGCACAAAGGTTCCCAAAAACTTTGAGAAGGCTACGCCTACAGCTGCTATGGTAGCCGTTTGTATCACCATGAAGGAACTCCAACCATATAAAAAACCGGCCAGCGGGTTATAGGCTTCTTTTAAATAAACATACTGGCCCCCGGCTTTAGGATACATAGCGCTTAATTCTCCATAACTCATTGCAGCCACAAGCGTCATAAAACCGGTGAGTAGCCATACGGCAATAAGCCATCCGGCGCTGCCCACATTCCGGGTAATGTCGGCGCTTACAATAAAAATACCGGAACCAATCATGGAGCCGGCAACAATCATAGTAGCATCAATCAGCTTGAGCGAAGGCTTGTAAGCGTGTACAGTTTCAGTCATTAAAAAATGGTTTAGTTGGTAAAGTAACAAAAAATCCCGATACCTCTATACCGGGATTGTACTAAAACTATGGGTTTTTTAATTTTTAGAAAACACTTTGTTCATCCCGGTTACCACATCAGCAGTAATATTGAGTGTTGAATCTTTAAAAATGAGGTAATCGAGCCCGGTGCCGGTAGTGAGGATGTATTGAAAGTTTTTATCCTTATTGTAATCGGCTAAAAACTCTTTCAGTTTTTTTTGAATGTCTTCCATAAACTTATAACTTTTTTCACTGAGGTTTTGCAGTTGGGTTTGTTTACGGCTGTCTATGGCTTGTTGTTGCTGCATTAATTCAATCTGAAATTTTTCGGCTTCTTCCTGCGTCATCGTTTGGCCCTTCACTTTTATAAAATTATCCTTTTTGGCTTCAAGCCCTTTATATCCGCTCTGCCACTCATTTTCAATGGCTTTTTGCTCTGCTTCCAATTGGGTTCGGCGGCTTTTTATGTAGCTGATTTGGTCGTTCAAAGAATCCAGTTCCACATATGCAATTAAAGCCTTTACCGGTTCATTATTGCTGGTACCGGCAGAGGATTGAACCGTATGCAGCGTGCCGGGTTTGGTGGCTGGCTTTTCGTTGCTATACACTTTATAATACAGAAAGCCCAGGGCGAGCAGGAGTACAATATTTAAAATTAGGGAAACTTGCTTCATTCAAAATTGGTTTTTAAGGCGGCAAGATAAGCACAAAGCCTTAATCATACATCATCAACCTGTTATTTAGGAAAGGGTTAACGGTATCTAAAAAACAGCCTGTTTTACAGGGCTTCGGCCGCTAACAAATCGATCTTTTTATGAGGATAGGTTGCTACAAATGAAAATATAGAATTACGGATATAATCACTGTCTGCATAAGGAATTAATTGCTCTTTAAGGGTTTCAATATCTCTTGGATTTTGTTCTTTGCCAATAAACCCCATGCCCCAAAAAACACCTTTTTCCACCAGCAAACACAATTGTTCTTCCTGCTTTATTCCGTCATCCAACAGGGCAAATGTGGGTAATTGCAGGCTGAGCTCTGCAAGGGCCTGTTGTACTTTATTATTATATTTTTTGGGAGCTTCCAAATAAGCCCAATCCTTAACGTTCATCGGGCTTTTATCAATATGGCACAATTTATAGTTTAACTCAAATTCATCGGCCATCTTTCGTAAAAGAGTGATCCCTTCTGTAAGTAAATTAAACAGGTAATGTGCTTTTAGGTTTTTCTTTTTCCGGTCAATGGCCAGCCGTATATACCCTTTGGCATCTTCGTAGCTATATAAACCAAACTGTTGTGCAGGTCGTTTTTGACTGTAATTATACTTTGGCCAAAGCCGTTTAATTTCGGCGCTTTCCAAAACCAGCGCATGCAATTCGCTGGCGCATTCTTTATACGTAACCGATGCCACAAACCGGAGAAAATGCTGCCGTCTTTTTTCCGTATCGTTATGGGTAAAGTGGCCGGTTACCCTCTTTTTAATATTTACCGCCTTACCCACATAAAGAACTTTTTTCTTTTTATCGTGGAAATAATATACACCGGGTTTTGAAGGTAATTGATCAATCGTTTTTTTATCCAGGTATGTGGGCAGCCATTGCTCTGCCGAAGATCTTTTGAGCATGGCATCCACCTGCTCCATTGCGCCGTTTTGTGCAAGCATTTTACAAAAAAGTTCGGTGGTAGCTTTTGCATCTGCATCGGCCCGGTGCCGGTTATGCATGGCAATATTCATACTGCGGCAAAAATTGCCCAGGCTGTAAGAAGGCAGGCCCGGAAAGATTTTTCTTCCCATCCTTACCGTACACAATTTTTTTACATTGAGTTCATAACCGCAGCTCTTCAACTGCTGTTTAAGAAATGAATAATCAAAATTTACATTGTGGGCTACAAAAATTTTATCGTGCAATAGGGCATATACTTCTTCGGCCACTTCTTCAAAGCCCGGCGCCTGGGCTACCATAGCATCGCTTATACCCGTAAGCGCCGTAATGTAAACCGGAATTTTTTGATGCGGGTTAATGAGGCTGTGAAAATGATGCACCGCTTTTTGGCCATCGTGTACATAAATGGCTATTTCAGTAATACCATTTCCCGAAGCATGGCCACCGGTGGTTTCTATGTCAACAATGGCGTACATACAAAAGCAATACCAAGCAGAAATGTTTTAAAAATTTAAAAAGCTAAATTACCAATATATTTAGTTGCAGGGTTTAGGAAAATTAAACTTATTAAAACCGGAATTTATAAGAGCACCGTTTTATTCCCTGGATAATTTTATCACCCAAACATTTTTTAATTGATCCGTACCGTTCCCGGGGATAGTAATACTAAGTCCTTGTGTATTCTTTTCCAGTTTCAGCCTGGTTTTACTCCCCAATAAAGTGGCCTTCATGTTTTTTTGATAACCGGTTTTTGTTAAATCAACCCTACTGCCCGGTTTGTTAAATAAAAACACATACAGGGTTTTTCCATCTTTGCTTTGGGTGTACCGTATCGTATCCCCATCGCTGAAGCTGGTATATTTCCGGCTGTTGTAAATTGCTTCGCTGTTAATTTTCATCCAGTCGCCAATGCCTTTTAAGCGGTTATAGGCGCTATCATCAAAAGTACCTTGCGGAGATGGGCCGATGTTTAATAAAAAATTTCCGCCTTTGCTTACTACATCCACTAATTTTTCAATGAGCTCATCGGTTGGTTTGTACACATCATTGGGCACATAGCTCCAACTATTGGCCATGGTCATGCAGGTTTCCCAGGGATAGGAAAGGCCATTTTCCGGTATGTGTTGCTCCGGCGTAAGATAGTTTTGATACATACCCGGCACAGCCCTATCCACCACAATAAGCCCGGGTTGTTTCTTTCTTGCTTCGGCGGCCAGGCCCGGTATATCTACATCCTGGCTTTGAGGATTACGTGCCCAGCGGCTGCCTTCGGAAATATCCGCAAGGTATTTCTTAACTTCTTCATCAGTTGTTTTTCGCACCCATCCGCCATCCAGCCAAAGAATATCTATCTTACCATAATCAGTCATCAGCTCATTCACCTGGCGATGAGTGTAATCCACAAATTTTTTCCATTGCTCCGGGTATTTGGCAATAGAATAATTCGCATTCCGGTCTGCCGGGGGAAATTTTTTCCACCAGTAATAGTCCGAGTGCCAGTCGGGTTTAGAAAAGTAAGCGCCTATCCAAAAATTTTCTTTACGAAAAGCATCAAAAATTTCTTTGGTTATATTGCTTTTTGGATTTTTTGAAAACGCACATTCAGCATCGGTTACTTTATAATTAGTTTCTTTGGTATCAAACATGCAAAATCCATCATGGTGCTTGGTGGTGAATACCATATATTTCATACCGGCATATTTTGCCGCTTCGGCCCAAAGTTGTGGATTAAATCTTACCGGTTTAAAGGTAGTTTTTAGCCCTTCATAGGCTCTTACATAAGAAAAATAATCATTGGCCACTCCGGATTTTCGGCCACCTGTTGCCCAGCTCAAATCTTCGGGGCATATACTCCAGCTTTCCACAATACCCCACTGGCTGTAGGCGCCCCAATGCATGAGTAGTCCAAATTTAAGGTCTTGCCAGTCTTCCAGCCTTTGGGCAATGCCTGCGGTGCTGTCCGGAAAATATTGCTGCTCCTGTGTTTTACCTAAAAATGGGAATAACAGCATCAAAAAGAAAAAAATACGTTTCATAAACCCTTATTAAGTTTGTTAAAGTTAACCATCTTCATAAGTAATAAAATCAATTAAATTGCAGGATGTTCTTCATCCTTTCCAAACTACTCAATTTTTTAATTTCTCCCTTTAACTGGTTGATCATTTTTGTAGTCATTTCATTATTGTCTAAAAATGCTAAACGAAAAAAAAGATTTGCCATCATCAGCATTTGCTGGTTTGTGTTTTTTACCAATCCATTTATCATTCATCAACTTACGTTGGGCTGGCAGCAGCCTAAAAAACTGTTGGCTCAAAACGAATCGTATTCAACCGGTATCGTACTGGCCGGCTTTATCAGCTTTAATTACAAAGAAAAACAAGGCTATTACGGCCAGGCTTCCGACCGTTTTATACAGGCTTTACGGTTATACAAACTGGGCCATATTAAAAAAATACTCATCACCGGCGGCAGTGGCAGTCTTTGGAACCAACAATACAAAGAAGCCGATTTTGTAAAAGAACAGCTCCTGGAATTTGGCATACCGCCACAGGATATTATTGCCGAAAACCAAAGCAAAAACACTTTTGAAAATGCCGTAAACACTAAAAAAATCCTGGACTCCCTGCAACTTCCCCAACCCTATTTGCTCATCACTTCGGCCTTACACATGAAGCGTTCATTACAGGTTTTTACTCATGCCGGCATAAAATGCGTTGCCTATCCTGCCCATTTTATGGCAATAGACAATCCGCCAACAGTTGCCTCCGTACTGATGCCATCGGCCGGGGCATTTACCGGGTGGGATTTATTGCTCAAAGAAGTTGTAGGCCTTATGGTTTACAAAATTACCGGCAAAGCCTGATGCCCAAATTTCGCCCTGCTTTTTGTACTTTTGCCCTCCAAAAAAGCGGATCGTAAGAATGGAACTTTCAAAAAATTTTGAACCCAATAGTTTAGAACAAAAGTGGTACCAGCATTGGTTGGATAAACAGTATTTCAACAGTACGCCGGATGGCAGGGAACCTTATACCATTGTAATTCCTCCACCCAATGTAACCGGAGTGTTGCACATGGGGCATTGCTTAAATAATACCATCCAGGATATCCTCATTCGCTATGCACGGATGAACGGAAAAAATGCCTGCTGGGTGCCCGGCACCGATCATGCCAGTATTGCCACCGAAGCAAAAGTGGTGGCCATGCTTAGAGAAAGAAAAATTACCAAAGCTTCCTTAACACGGGAAGAATTTTTACAATATGCCTGGGAGTGGAAAGATAAATACGGTGGCATTATTTTACAACAACTCAAAAAACTGGGTTGCAGCTTTGATTGGAACCGTACCAGCTTTACCATGGATGAAGCCTATTACAAAGCAGTAATAAAAGTTTTTATTGACTTATACCATAAAGGCCTTATTTACCGTGGAAAAAGAATGGTGAACTGGGATCCCGTAAGCTTAACCGCCTTAAGCGACGAAGAAGTGATTTTCAAAGAAACCCAATCCAGGCTCTATTATGTAACCTATAAATTTGCCGAAGGCGATGGAAGCATCACCGTTGCTACCACCCGGCCCGAAACGATTTTAGGCGATGTGGCTATTTGCGTAAACCCATCGGATGAACGTTACCAATCCTTTATTGGAAAAGAAGTGCTGGTACCCATCATCAACCGTAAAATACCCATCATTGCCGACGAATATGTAACCGCTGATTTTGGAACCGGCGCTTTAAAAATAACACCTGCCCACGATAAAAACGATAACCTGATCGGCGGCAAACACCACCTAAAGTCAATTGACACCTTAGATTTAAGCGGCAAATTTACCGTTGAAGAACTCCGGGACGATGCTCCATCTCAGCAGGTATTGAATTATGTGGGAATGGACCGTTTTGACCTGCGCAAAAAAATGGCGCTGGATCTTGACGCCATTGGCCAACTGCAAAAAACAGAAGATTACAGCAGTCAAATAGGAACCAGCGAAAGAACCGGCGCTGTTATTGAAAACAAATTATCGCTCCAGTGGTTTATCAACATGAAAAAATTTATGGAGAAAAACCCGCAAGTGCTCAACTCGGTTTTGAATGACGAAATAAACTTTCACCCTGCAAAACTGAAAAACACTTATAAATACTGGCTGGAAAATATTAAAGACTGGTGCATCAGCCGGCAGCTTTGGTGGGGGCAAAGGATACCGGCTTGGTACGATGAGCAGGGGAACTGCATGGTTGCCGCAACAGAAGAAGAAGCCCGAAAATTATTTGCCGAAAAATTCCCGGAAATCCACAACCTTCAATCTACTCTTACGCAGGACGAAGATGTGCTGGACACCTGGTTTTCATCCTGGCTTTGGCCGATGGAAGTTTTTAAAGGCATCAGCCATAAAGGCAATGCCGAAGTAAATTATTACTACCCTACCACAACATTAGTTACCGGGCAGGATATTATTTTCTTTTGGGTGGCCCGTATGATTATGGCCGGTTATGAATATGAGAATAAACCACCGTTTAAAGATGTATATTTTACCGGCATGGTACGGGATAAGCAGGGAAGAAAAATGAGCAAGCAATTGGGTAATTCGCCGGATTTGCTCGGCTTGATTGATCAATACGGCGCCGATGCGGTGCGGTTTGGTATTTTAATTTCGGCGCCGGCAGGTAATGATTTATTATTTGACGAAAGCGCTTTGGAGCAAGGCCGCAACTTCAATAATAAAATGTGGAATGCGCTCAAACTGGTAAAAATGTGGGAGGCCCGAAAAAGCGCCGCCCCAACGGATTCCCAAAATAATTTTGCAACAGAATGGTTTGACAGCCGCTTAAATGAAGCCAAAACGGAAGTGGATCTATTAATAAAACAATTCCGGCTGAGCGAAGCCTTAAAGTCCATTTACTCTTTAATATGGGACGATTTTTGCAGCTGGTACTTAGAGTGGGTAAAACCCGGCTTTGAACAACCTATAGATACACGGGTTTATGAAAAAACCATTGGGTATTTTTCTGATTTAATGCAACTCCTTCACCCCTTTATGCCCTTTATTACAGAAGAAATTTATCATCATTTAACGGCAACAGCGCCCGATCTGTGTGTAAAACAATTTACCGCTCCCGGCCCGGTAAATCAACAGGTTTTACAAAATGCCCTACTCCTTAAAAACAGTATTACCGGCTTAAGGGATGTGAGAAACAAACAGCAGATAAAACCCAGGGATGCCATTAAGCTGCACATACAAACACCGGATGAACCGGTTTTTAAAGTCATTGAACCCCTTCTGGCCAAACAGGTAAATGCAAGCTCGGTGCAGTACACCCATCAAGCGGTTGAAAACAGTATGAACTGTGTAATTGGAAAAGATAAATTCTTTATTGAAACCCAGCAGCCTTTAAATACCGAAAAACAAAAAACCGACCTGCTGAAAGAACTGGATTATCATAAAGGCTTCCTGGCCGTTGTGGAAAAGAAATTAGGTAACGAAAAATTTGTACAAAACGCAAAACCGGAAGTGATCGAACTGGAAAAAAAGAAAAAAGCCGATGCAGAATTAAAAATAAAAATCATTGAAGAAAGCCTGGCCGCTTTGTAATAATCCCTATTTTTTACGCTCTCTTAACGTTTGTTTTATTAGTTTCGGTAGTGTAAACATTATAACCCAATTTTATGAAGCCTACTCTTTTTTTAACGGCATTGTTTTGTTGCCTTTTTTCATTACCGGTAATGGCTCAAACAAAACCTGCAACCAAATTTAAGCCGCCAAAACTCACCAGCATGCTGGGAGAGTTTAAAGATTCCGTAAGTATAACCAAAGAAACTGCTGCACAAATTATTGGGCTACCCTTAAGAATTTTTGACGCCGCTAAAAAACCTTATAAAGTGGCTAACTACCAGCTCACTTACAAAAAGGCAGGTTTTAGGGAAGATGAAGTTACCGGTAAGCTCATCCCAACCACTACGCTATCCTACCAGCTTTTTACCGAAACGCCGGTTTCACCCATTTGGGTAAAAACCATACAGGAGCAAATTAAAAGCGGGGATGAACTTTACTTTTTTGAAATTGTAGCCAAAGACGACCAGGGAAGGATCATGTATTCCAGCAACCTAAAATTTACCATTAAATAATGAAGGTACGCCGGGCAGGATTAGATGATATTGTAATCATACAACAGCTTGCTCATAAAACCTGGCCGGAAGCCTACTCCCATATTATTTCTCTTCAGCAAATAGCGTATATGCTGGAGCAATTGTATAGCCTGCCGGCATTAGAGCATCAAATACAAAATCTGCAACACCGGTTTTTTTTATTACTCCGGGAAGATGAGCCTATTGGCTTTGCATCATTTTCTGTGAATACTTCCACAACCACAAAAACGGCAAAGCTGCACAAATTATATGTGTTGCCTCAGCAGCAACAGCAGGGAGCAGGGAGGTTTTTATTGACCCATATTTACAAAGAAGTCACTCATTCCGGCGCCGGAATCCTGGAATTAAATGTAAACCGTTACAATAAAAATGCCCTTCAATTTTATACTAAACAGGGGTTTGCCATCATTAAGGAAGAAGATATTGCAATTGGCAAGGGTTTTTTTATGAATGATTTTGTAATGCAAAAAGCATTTTGAATGAACCCTAATTTTTCTTCTTAAAATCTCCCCGCTTCCAGGCCTTTATAAATTCCATCCAGGCCGCCGGGTTAAATATATTTTGAGGAGGTAATTGACCGGCATAAGTGAGTTTTGTTGCGCTTTGTTTCAAATACAGGTTGCTGGCTTCCCTCCCATCTTTGGGTAAGGCGGCCATTAAAAATTGCCGGGTAGCTTTATTGTTATTATTACGGGCAACCGCTATTTCATCATCGGGTACTTTGGCGTTTATAAAATCCCGTTCAAACTGCTCCTTTGTTGGCCTCGGTTTAAGAATGGTTGCCGGCAAAAAAATAGTATCGTTCACCATCAACTGTATTAAACTGTATTGGTTCCCATCCAGGTTTGCCGGTATTTTTGCCAATACCGGTTTATACCCAATGCTGGTAAACTCTACCTGGTCGCCTTTTAATACGGCAATACTAAATACGCCTCCGTTATTGGTAATGGTTCCCCGGTTTTGTCCTTTAACCATCACACTCACAGCCGGAATCCCCTCCAGGCTATCTGCCGTCATTACCACACCATACAATTGTACTACCGAATCTTTAAAGCCCTCAAACTGGGCCTTTACAACGGTAGGAAAAAGCAATATCAAAATCAAACCGTATTGTAAAAGTTTATTCATCTAAAGTATTTCTATATACCTGGTTATTATTACAAAATTAATCCAACTGCATCAACCTTGCATAAAAATGGGGCAAAGTTCAATTTCCGTTAAAAGCAAACAAAGTAACGCCATCAATGGTTATTTTTGCAGTTTACGTTTTTTATTTAACAAATCATTGAATGATGAATAAAGAGGATATTTTAAAGGCATTGAGCAATGTGCAGGAACCCGACCTGGGAAAAGACCTGGTTACATTGAATATGATACAGGATATTGTAATTGATGGCGACAAGGTTTCATTTACCCTTGTACTCACTACACCGGCCTGCCCTTTAAAAGATATGATGCGTACTGCCAGTGAAAATGCCATAAAATTATTGGTGAATAAAAATGCTCAAATACATATAAACTTTACAAGCAATACCAGCAGCAACAGGCTTGATGCTAAAAATGTACTTAAAGCCGTAAAGAATATAATTTGTGTGGTTAGTGGCAAAGGCGGCGTAGGTAAAAGCACCATTGCAGCCAACCTTGCTTTGGCATTTGCCGAAAAAGGTGCAAAAGTAGGATTAATGGATGCCGATATTTATGGACCCAGCCAGCACATCATGTTTGGCCTCAGGGGCGAAAGGCCTTTAATGAAAGACGACGGCAGCGGCAAAGGACAAATTGTACCTTTAGAAAAATTCGGCATTAAAATTATGAGCATTGGTTTGCTCATTGACGAAAAGCAGGCTGTAATTTGGCGGGGCCCCATGGTAAGCAGCGCCATAAAACAATTTGTAAGCGACGTGGATTGGGGAGAGCTGGATTACCTCGTAATTGATATGCCACCCGGCACCGGCGATATCCATTTAACGATGGTACAAAATGTACCCGTTACCGGGGTAATAGTGGTTACCACACCCCAAACCGTTGCCATAGCCGATGCTAAAAAAGGAGTGGCCATGTTTAGCCAGGCCCAGTTAAAAGTACCGGTAATAGGCCTGGTAGAAAATATGAGCTATTTTACCCCGGCAGAACTGCCCGAAAACAAGTATTATATTTTTGGAAAAGACGGCGGAAAAAAACTTTGCGAAGATTTTGACATCCCCCTTCTAGGGCAAATTCCACTGGTGCAAAGCATTAGGGAAGGCGGCGATATTGGCGTACCCTTAATGGTAAGCGATGACGAAATATCCAAAGAAGCCTTTTTACAATTTGCCGGAAATGCTGCAAGGGGTATTGCCATGCGAAATGCCAATTTGCCTGCTACAGAAATCCAGGAAATCCTTACCTGATATCCACCGCAAATTATGCAGGAAACGGGTCTCTGGCATTAATATTGACCTATAAGGTTTCCACCAGATTTTCCCTTTTCAAAGGGTTAACTTTGCCATTTTGGCGAACTAATAAAACATGATGAATAATAGATATTTCAACCCCGGGCAGGAAGAAGAAATGGAGTTTATGCCCATTATTCCTTTAAATGAAGAAGAAGGAAATACCGACGATAAAGACATTCCGGAAGAATTACCCCTTTTACCGCTAAGAAATACCGTTCTTTTTCCCGGCATTGTGATACCTATAACCGTAGGCCGTGACAAAAGCATTAAAGCCGTAACCGAAGCCTACAAGGCTGACAAATTGATAGCTGTTGTGGCACAAAAAGACAGCAGCATTGAAGAACCCAATTTTACCGATCTAGAAAATATTGGCACCGTTGCCAAAATGGTAAAACTCATTAAAATGCCCGATGGCGGCACCACAATTATTATACAAGGCAGAAAAAGAATTCAACTGGGCGGCCTCACCCAGGATGAACCCTATTTTAAGGCCAAAGTGGTTCCCATTGATGAAGAATCGGTGAAAAACGATAGTGATTTTGATGCCATGATCAGCAGCATCAAAGACCTTGCGGGACAAATCATCAGCCTTAGCCCCAACCTTCCAAGCGAGGCTTCCATCATCTTAAAAAACATTGAAAACCCTTCTTTCCTCATCCATTTTGTAAGCAGTAACTTAAACAGCGATGTAAAGCAAAAACAAAACCTGCTCGAAATCAGCAACCCAAAAGCCCGTGCCGAATTACTCCTTAACCTTATGCATACCGAACTGCAATATGCAGAATTAAAAAATAAGGTTACCAATAAAACCCGTGCCGAACTGGATAAGCAACAGCGGGAATATTTTCTGCAACAGCAGATGAAAGCCATTAAAGACGAACTGGGAGGAGAAAACAGCGCAGAAGTGAGGGATATGATGAAAAAAGCCGAATCAAAAAAATGGACGAAAGCTGCAAAAGAAATGTTTGATAAAGGCATTGAAAAATTAGACCGTATGCATCCCAGCACACCGGATTACTCCGTAGTGTACAACCACCTGGATTTGATGCTGGACCTGCCCTGGGAAGAATATACACAAGATGAATACGACCTTAAAAAAGCAAAAAAAATATTAGACAAAGACCATTACGGTATGGATAAAATAAAGGAACGCATCCTGGAATACCTTGCCGTATTAAAGTTAAAGGGCGATATGAAAAGCCCCATCCTTTGCTTTGTAGGCCCCCCGGGAATTGGTAAAACCAGCCTCGGCAAAAGCATTGCGGCCGCTATCAACAGAAAATACATCAGGGTAAGCCTTGGCGGTTTACATGATGAAAGCGAAATTCGAGGCCACCGTAAAACCTATATTGGCGCAATGCCCGGCCGTATTTTGCAAAGCATACGCAAAGCCAAAGCCGGTAACCCTGTAATGATTTTAGATGAAATAGATAAAGTAGGAAGCGACCATCGTGGCGACCCTTCCTCGGCTTTACTGGAAGTACTCGATCCCGAACAAAACAACAGTTTTTACGATAATTACCTGGAACTGGAATACGACCTTAGCAAAGTATTATTTATTGCCACGGCCAATACCCTTGCCGGCATTCAACCGGCATTACGTGACCGGCTGGAAATTATTGACCTGAGTGGTTATGCCGTTGAGGAAAAAATTCAAATTGCCAAACAACACCTTTTGCCCAAGCAAAAAGAAATGCATGGCTTATCCAAAACCGAATTTAAACTCAGCGAAAATGTGCTGGAAAAAATAATTGCCGATTATACCCGTGAAAGCGGTGTGAGAGAACTGGATCGTCAACTGGCCAGTATAATGCGTTACCAGGCAAAAGAACTGGTACTTAAAGGAAAATTAAAACCTACCGTTTCCAATAAAGATGTGGAAAATGTATTGGGCAAACCCCGGTACAGTAATGAATTGTATAAAACCGCCAATATACCCGGCGTGGCCGTAGGCCTGGCCTGGACTTATGTAGGCGGCGATATTTTATTTATTGAAACCCAGCTTAGCGAAGGCAAGGGCGAATTAAAACTCACCGGCAACCTGGGTAATGTAATGAAAGAGAGCGCAAGCACTGCTTATACCTGGCTGGAAGCCAATTTTAAAAAACTAAATATTGCCGCAGAAGTTTTTAGCCAAAAAGATGCCCATATTCACATTCCCGAAGGCGCTACTCCAAAAGACGGGCCCAGCGCAGGAATTACCATGATGACGGCTTTGGCAAGCGCCTTTACCGGCCGAAAAGTAAAACCATACCTTGCCATGACGGGTGAAATAACCCTGCGGGGGCAGGTACTGCCCGTTGGCGGTATTAAAGAAAAAGTGCTGGCCGCAAAACGCTCCGGCATTAAAGAAATTGTTATGTGCTGGCAAAACGAAAAAGATGTGCAAGAGATTAACCAGCAATTTATTAAAGGCATAAAGTTTCATTATGTAAAAACCCTTCAGCAGGTATTGGAGATTGCTTTAACATAATTTTCATCCTTTTTCACTTTCTCTTTACAAAAAATAAACGTTATTACAGTACCAGCAGTTTTCATGTTGGTTGTTTTAAGGGTTAAAAAGAAAAATCCTCCGGTTAATTCAGGGGGATTTTTCTTTTAATCTAAATTCTGATCCCTAAATATAATTTATCCCGGCAACTTTAAGATTCTTTAAAATGTATTACCGTAGCGCCATTGCCATACAGGGGATGGTAACCGTAT